>Ga0209348_1000012_pt1 | contig 244656 bp, 216 predicted proteins | sample ETNvirenome_2_30_FD_184065 | JGI IMG/M metagenome (GOLD analysis project Ga0209348, IMG submission 184065) | Marine viral communities from the Pacific Ocean - ETNP_2_30 (SPAdes) (version 2) | ecosystem: Environmental > Aquatic > Marine > Oceanic | place: Pacific Ocean | collected 2013-06-22 | reverse complement strand
TTCTACAGCGTCGACAACTTGTAATTTAAAGCCTAATGAATAATCTCGTTGTGTTCGTTTGATCGGTGTATTATTTGACTTGGTCATAATAAGTCCTAAATGTGTAAACACATTTCAGGACGAGACAACCTATTAAACTAAAAAGGCTGCACTATTAAGTGCAGCCTTTTTGTTTATAATGGGTTGAGAAGCGAGAGCAAAGGCAAGGAGAGTTTTTTGAAGTTTAAACGTGCTATTACAGGCTTGTTAGGTTTAGTGCTCGGGGTTTTTCTGCTTGCCTATATTTTTAGATTACCACTGACCTCATGGTACGTAACGCCTGTGCTGAGTGCTAATGGCATTGAGCTGCATTGTATTGATTGGTCATTAACAAGAAAGCTTGATTTAAAGGTCGAAAAGCTGTGTTTGACTTATCAAGGTCAGCAATTAGAAGTTGCGGGTATACGTGCTAATAAGCAGCAAATTATCATTTCTCGTGCCAACCTTACGATCAATAGCCCCTTATCAAAAAGCGACAATCAGCGCACAGAATTAAAAAAACTTGCTTTAGACCTTCCAAAGCAAAGACCGCTTATAAATATTGAGCAGCTTGATATTTCGTCGGGTTTTAGCGCCGAGCCGGTTAGAGTCACCGTGCAAGAAAATCGCTTAAATCACTTTACAGTCAGCCGCGATATTAATGCGGATGTCACGGTTACTGGTGGTGAGATAGTCGCCAATATAATGCTTAATGATGAACTTGCCGGAAGGTTTATTGCGCTGCCAAAAAATGCCTATTTTTCGACTGACTCACAGATTAAGTTCGATGGCATAACACTCAATGTGGCCAGCTCTGTTACTGCCGATTATCAACATGAACATCAACATCAGCAAAATAAGCAAAGCATCGAACACTGTGATTTTAGCGCACAGAGCCGTGGCCAAGTAACGGCTGAATTTCAGCTCAATCAGCAACAGCTCACTGCTGATTTGAGTGGTTTAAAGAATCAAGTCGTTGTTTCACCTATTTGTTTAGATAAAATCGAACAGCAGCAATACAAAAAGTTTGCACGAGCACACACCCCCCTTACTTGGCATGTGCAGTTTACACAACCCATTGTGCTGCAACAAAAGCAGCTTTCTTTACCCGAGTTGGAACTGACTTCAAGTAATGAACAAGGCCAATTGGTGTTTAAAAATACCCAATTAGCGCTAGACGCTCCCCTTAAAACACTTTACTCACACGCTGTAGTAAATTTCACCAGTGACGAGATAGATAAGCTAATGTTGAAGGCTCGTATTGAAGCTGGGCGCGTTAACTCTGAATTTCAACTTTCACTGGCATCACTGCCTGATTTTATTGATGTACTAGCGGATAGCGTGAGTATCAAAGGGGAAGTAGAGCTTGAGAATATACTTACTCGTCCTATAGCGGGCAATCTCAATGCTGATATATCCGTTAAAAGAGCTCAAGTTTTTGATGCGAAAGTGACTGATTTAAAAACTAAAATAAACGTGCATCTCAGTGATTCACAGAACGTAACAGCGAAACTCAATAGTGCTATAAAGTCAGCGACCTATTCAGATATGCAGATGTCGGGACTAACAAATGAGCTCACAGTGAAGAGTGATTTAAGTGTGGGAGAGTTATTTGCTGATATTAGCGCGACCAGTAAATTAGCTAAGCTAGTGACTCCTAAACTGACATTAACGAATTTGTCTGTGGTGTCAAATGCAATCCAAAGTCGCGCATTACAGGCAACGCACCATGTTTTTGTCGACGGTATTGAAGCGCTGATAACACATCATATGTCTAAGGTTGCTCATCCATTTGAGTTGGTGATACCTGAACAAGCTATGTCAAAACTCAACCCTATTTTAAAGCAGTTTGAGCCATTAGCGACGTTAACCGATGGCGTTATCTCGGGCTTTATAAAAGGTGACGTAAACTTACTGCAGGCAAGCGGGGATATCCGCATTGCTAAGCTCAGTGCGCTTTATAATGATTATCTCGCTAATGATTTTAACACTCAGGTGAAGGCGGAGTTTAATTCAGGTCAGCTTAATATTGCCCCAACTAAATTTACACTTAATGAACTGCGTGCAGGTGCTGTGGTTACAAAATTACAAGGCCTATTACAGGTTGACGCAAATAAGCCATGTACATCAAATGTCACTGGTCTTGTGATGGGGGGAGCATTTGTTGTGAATGAATTTTGCCCGCTTGCAACAAGCCAAACTGCAATGATTAAGTTCGAAAACATCGACGCCAGCAAGTTGGTAACGCTGGATGCGGAGTCAGGTATTAGTTTATCTGGGCGCTTAGCAGGAACCTTGCCTGTCATTATAAATGAGCAGGGCATTGCCGTTAAGCAAGGGCAGCTGGTTAATCAAGGCGATGGTAAATTATTGATTACTAACAATGCAGGTTTTGAAGCGGTAAAAGCACAGCAACAAGAACTAAGTACCACGCTTAGCTTGTTAGAGAATTTAGATATTAAACAATTAAAAAGCAGTGTTGATCTTAAACCGGATGGGTGGCTGCACTTAGGTGTTAACTTACAAGGCTTTAATGAAAAACAGCAGCAAGCCGTTAATTTTAACTATAATCACGAGGAAAATGTGTTTACGTTATTAAGAGCACTGCGTTTAAGTGATGAGATTACTCAAAAGGTTGAGAAAGAGTATGCAAAAAAAGGAAGCAATAATGGCTAAATGGTTAGTAATGCTAACAGCCGTCGGTTTGTTAAGTGCTTGCACACACCGCGTTGAGGTAGCAGCAAAAGAACCGATTACAATCAACTTAAATGTGAAAGTTGATCACGAAATCCGCGTTAAAGTGGATAAAGAACTCGACACGTTATTCAGTGACGACAGCGAATTATTCTAAGGAGCAAACATGCGTAAATTCCAACTTAAAAAATTGAATGTGATCACTTTAATCAGTGCTGTTTGTTTATCATTTTCTGCTTGGGCTATTAGCCTAGATGAGGCTAAAAACCAAGGATTAGTGGGTGAAGATAGCTCTGGTTATCTCGGATTAGTCGTCAATAACAGTGAAGCGAAAGCCGTGGTTGATGAAATCAATGCGAAGCGTAAAGAGCAATACTTGAAACTTGCCAAAAAGAACAATTTATCTTTAGCGCAAGTAGAGGCATTGGCGGCCGCGAAAACTATCGAAAAAACAAAAACTGGTCACTATATTGAAGTGAATGGGCAATGGGTAAAAAAATAACCTATTAAAGGTGCTAAAAGCCAGCGAAAGCTGGCTTTAGCCTTTATCAATACAGCTTTTTAACAGCTGCTGCCAAAAGTCGATACCCTTGCGTCTTGCAAGTTTAATATTATGCTCAGGAATAGATTCAGGCTCATCGTAGTTGGCGAGCGCTTCGCTCATACTCGCTTCACGAATTAAATGAAGTGTCGGGTACGGAGCACGGTTTGTATAATTTGCAGCATCTGTCTCATCACTATCCGCAAACACATAATCGGGATGAAAATTAGCGATTTGATATTTCCCTTCAAAGCCTTGTGCAACTAGTAGCGCGTTGGCTAGGTCGACCAAATCTAAAAACTCGTCAAAATCACTAAAGCCTTGCTCAAACATTAGTAAAGTTGTTTCGCGCTGCTCATTGTGGTCAAGTTCCGTGCATTGCTCAAGCATATCCATGACAGCATCATCTAGCGTTACTGACGGACTGACTTGATAGTGAATACAGTTGTTTTCTACTTCTTTACGGGCAAATGGGCAAAAGTTGTATTTCACAATGACACTTGATACCCATTCGCGCATTTGTAGTTCGGGACGGCTTTTTGGCTGGTTATGATTCACGTTGTTTCTCTAAAAATTGCTCAATTAATTGCACTGTTTTACGAATAGCACCTTGATTATTAACAACACATTTTGCGGCTTGTTGACCTAACTTAACGAGGGCCTCGTTATCGGCACTTAAAGCGATAAGTGTTTCAGCAAGGTGCTGTTCATTGTTAACTGTTTTAGCGCCTTCAGCGTTTATAAGCTCAGGGTAAATATGGTCAAAATTATACGTGTGAGGACCTGCTAGTACGCCAACTGAAAATGCCGCAGACTCGAGTGGGTTATGGCCACCTCGTTCAATTAAACTGCCGCCAATGTAGCTTATGCGAGCAACGCCATACAGGCATTGTAGTTCACCTAAGGTATCGGCAAGAACGACTTGTTGGCTCGTATAATTATTCTCGCTGCGACGACTAAAAGTCATGTCTGAATGTTTAAGGAGTAATGCTACTTTATCAAATTGTTCAGGATGACGCGGAGCTATAATTAACAGGGCATCGGGTACTACACTGAGCAACTGCTGATGTGCACTTAGAACACGCTCATGTTCAATTGGGTGGGTTGAACCTGCAACCCAAATAAAGCGCGCGTTGTTATATTCGCTCTTAAGAGCGGCGACTTTATCTAATTGCGCGCGCGTGGGGGTAATATCAAATTTAATTGAGCCAAAGACACGCACCTTCTGCGGCGCTAAACCTAACTCAATAAAGCGGTTAGCATCATCTTGGTTATGACTGGCAAGGGCGCTAATTGAGTTCATAATCACGTTTGTTAAGGGCATCACTTTTTGATACCCCTGCTGCGACTTAGCTGAAAGCCGCGCATTTAAAACAAGTACTTCAATATTGCGTTTTTTACATTGCGCCATTAAATTGGGCCACAACTCTGTTTCCAGAATGCACAGGACGCGAGGCTTAATTCGCTTTAAAAACCGGCTGGTGGCACACGGGAAATCAATCGGTAAATAACAGCAACTGAGCGTATTTTTAAAGTTGTTCTTTATTTGCTCACGACCAGTGGGTGTATTACAGGTTACTAAAATACTTAGCTGCGAATTTTGCTGTTGCAGCGCCTTGATAAGTGGCGTTGCTGCTAAAACCTCACCAACAGACGCGCAATGTATAACCACGTCATGCTGTTGTAATGATGAAACACCAAAACGCTGTGTAAAATGCGCACGGTAGCCTTTATTTTTTTTTCCACGCAAAGCGTAAAGGTAGAAAATAATAAGCGGGCTAAGAATGTATAAAATGAGAGAATATAAAATACGTGCCATTGGTTAGCCTATCAGTGTAAAACATTATGATAGCGTGTTAGCCAATCGAGCTAAATATAAAATGTTAAAAAGGGTTATCTTGCAGAGTTTTAAGTGTTTCGTCGCCGCTAATTTGGTAGTATTTCAGTTACTTTATATTTAGTCTTTATAGTTATGAAATTTAAAATGATAAAAGCCACGGCTATAAGCGTGTTACTCAGTTGCTCTTCTCCTTTATTGGCAACACCCACCGCTTACTTACCGATTGGCATGGATGCACAGCTTGATCATCAATTAGATACTTTATTTGCATTAACCTCAAGCACACCTATGACGAAGCCATATCGTTTGGCTGAGGTAGAATACGCACTTAATAAACTTGAAAATAAAGCGCCAAGTTTGGCTGCAGCGATCCGCGCTAAGATTAAACCCTATCAGCGTGAAGATGCTATTACGCGTGTGGGTCTAAAATTTCAGGTCGATGGTGATACTACGAAGAAAATTGCTAATCAACGTGGTTTAAGCTCAGATGAGTGGGGCCAAGGCTTTTTTGAAGGTATTTGGCGTGCAAACGATTATACCTTAGTACAAGTTGGTGTTGATTACAGAGCCAAGCAAAATAAATTTGTGAATTACAATACTTTTGTAAGTTTTGCTGGAGATGATTTGCAACTGAATGTTGGTTATAAAGAACATTGGTTTTCACCGTTTAAACATTCAGCTCAAATTATTTCTACTAATGCAAAAACAGCCCCTTCTATTTCATTAGGTATGGTGCAACCTGCGCATAATTGGTGGAATTTTGACTTTGAGCTGTATTATTCTGAATTAGAGCATGTCGAAAACGGTATTTTATATCAAGGGGAGCTGCATAGCGGCACGCCAAAGCTTGCTGGTACGCATTTCAGTATAGAGCCCCTAAGTGGTTGGAAAATTGGCATCAACCGAATGATGCAATTTGGTGGTGGTCCTCGAGAGGTTGATGCAGGTGATGTGTTTGATGCATTTTTTGACCCAGCGGGTAATGATAATAGCGAGCTTGCAGGTGGGCCAGATAATGAGCTAGGGGATCAGTTTGCATCTATCACTAGCACTATCAATTTTGATTTTGGCTTTCCAACCGAGTTGTATTTTGAGTACGGTGGCGAAGACACAAAAGAGCACCAAAATTACCAATTCGGCAATATTGCTTATAGTATCGGTGCTTTCTTCCCACAAATAACGGATACCGTTGCGCTACGCTATGAGCATACAAATATGCACAGTTTGTGGTATGAAAATTATATATATCCAACTTTTGGGAACACCGTTGATGGTTTTGTCGTAGGACATTTTGCAGCGGATCAACGCTATTTCGGAGATGGTGTTCCATCTCAAACTCATGTATTAGAGCTGAGCTACTTAGAGTCTCTGAGCTCTTTATGGGTAGCGAAATTAACAAGCATTAAAAATGAGAGTAACTACCATTATGATATTGGCGGTTATAGTAAAGAATACGAAAGTGCCATTGAACTTCAACTGAGCAATACGCGTCAATTGAATGAACATACACTCGAAACCACCCTGACTTATGGCGAAGATGTGTTTGGTGAAAATTATACTTGGCTATCTGTTGCAGTATACTGGTAGGTCTAGCCGTTTTTTTTAAGGAATTTATATGTCTAATCTTGATTCTGTAGCGGCAAGCTACCTAGAAAGTTTAAATCGTCATCAAATGCTGTTTGAGACCATGGAAACTTATCATCCTGAGGTAATGCAATTACTTGAAGCATGCCACAGTGCTTTGCAGGCAGGGGGTAAAGTAATTTGGTTTGGTAATGGTGGCAGTGCCGCCGATGCGCAGCATTTAGCGGCAGAGTTTGTTGTACGTTATAAGTTAGAGCGTGGGCCGCTTGCTTCAATCGCATTGACAACTGACACGTCAATTTTAACGGCGCACAGTAATGACTATCATTTTGATACTGTGTTTGAACGCCAAGTTCAGGCGTTGTGTAAACCTGAAGATTTAGTGATTGGCTTAACGACTTCAGGCACTAGCCCTAATATTAATCTTGCGCTTGCTGCGGCTAATGAAATAGGCGCTTTCACAGTGGCTTTAACTGGCCGTGACGGCGGTAAAGTGAAAGATATCGCGAAGCTGCCAATTATCATTAAAAACGATGAAACAGCGCGCATTCAAGAAGCACATATGTTTATCGGTCACTGGTTATGTGAAGCCATTGATATGGTTGTAGCGGAGCAACAGTAATGGATTTAGCGTTACTTAAAAACTTATCTAAAGCGCGAATTTTAGTTGTTGGTGATGTGATGCTAGACCGTTACTGGCATGGTGACTCGGGTCGTATTTCACCAGAAGCCCCGGTGCCCGTAGTTAAAGTCAGTAAGTTTGAAGACAAAGCGGGTGGCGCTGCAAACGTGGCTAAAAATATTGCCCGTTTAGATGGTAAGGTCGGTTTATTAGGGCTTGTTGGTGAAGATGAAAGCGGACAAATTCTTGAAACTATTTTGAGTTCTGAGAAAATTGATTCGCAGCTTGTTAGCGTCTGTGATTTACCCACCATATCTAAAATGCGCGTGATAAGTCGTCATCAGCAAGTGGTGCGCCTAGATTTAGAAGAAACCTTTACTGGACAACACAGCCAGTTGCTTTTGAATCGTTTAGAGTTAGTGTTAGATGATTATGACTTTGTACTATTTTCTGATTACAACAAAGGCTCACTAAGCTTAATTCAAGCCATGATCCAAGTGGCTAAAAATGCAGGTAAAACGGTTCTTGTTGATCCTAAATCATCGGATCTAAATTTGTATCGTGGTGCCGACTATATTACGCCAAACTTGAATGAATTTAAGCTGGCTGGTGGTAAAACTGAGTCTGAGCAAAGCTTAACCGAGAGTGCGCGCCAGCTTATTGAAGATGCGGGCGTTGCGGCGATGTTATTAACTCGTTCAGAGCAAGGAATGTCGTTAATCAGTCAAACTGAGAAGCATGACTTTGCGGCGCAGCAATTAGAAGTCAGTGATGTTACTGGTGCCGGAGATACTGTAATTGCTACATTAGCGGTGATGTTAGGCGCTGGCATGCAACCTAAAGATGCCGTTGAAATTGCTAATCTTGCAGCGGGTATTGCCGTAAGTAAACTAGGCGCAGCGACGGTATCTCCTGAAGAATTGAGTCGTAAATTGGGTCAGTACTTACAGCAAACCGGCGAGCATTATCAAACGCCATTTGAAGATGTGTTGCAGCATATCGAGTTTGCAAAACAAAATGGCGAGAAAATTGTCTTTACCAATGGCTGCTTCGATATTCTACACGCAGGTCATGTACGCTATTTAGCGCAGGCAAAAGCCAGAGGCGATCGTTTAGTTGTTGGTTTAAATAATGACGAATCAATCACGCGCCTTAAAGGACCTGAACGTCCAATAAACCCGCTTGAAGAGCGGGCTATGGTTCTCAGTGCGCTTGCATCGGTTGACTGGGTAATTCCATTTGGTAGTGCACAAGAGAGTGACACGCCAGCTAAGCTCATCGAGCAAATTAGCCCCGATGTACTGGTGAAAGGGGGTGATTACACGGTTGATCAAATTGCGGGTGCAGACCATGTATTACGCCATGGCGGTAAAGTTGAAGTGCTTGAGTTCCTTAATGGTTGCTCGACGTCTAACGTCATCAGCAAAATTAAATCTTAAGCAATGCTTGGTAGTCACAATACAGTGACTGCCAATCACTTTGTTGCCAGTGCATTATCTCATTACGGCCTTGTTCTTTGGCAAATGAACGGGCAAGGCGTTTAATATTTTCTTGTTGCCACGCAATTTCGGGCTGTCTTATTTCACCACGGTCAAAATCGATAATAAAGACCTTACCCGCTTCGTCAAATAAAATATTATTGATATTCAAATCAGCGTGATAAACACCGCGGTTATGAAATTCACTGAGCGTTGTGGCCACATTCTTTAATTCGTCATGAGTTAACGGGCGAGTCACCAAAATATCTAAAAGGCTTTGTGCTCCTTTTACTGCCTCGGTGATAATATCGCCTCGATAAATAAAACCACTTCGTGTGACTTTTGCAGCGATAGGTGTGGGCACATTTAAGCCTAACTCAGTTAAGTGCATCATCAACGAAAACTCTTTGTAAACCCGCGTGTGCTCTAAGCCGACATACACATATTGATCTGTTAATAGTTTGCCTATGAGTCCGCCACGCCAATAATGACGCAATACACCAGTCAGTTGTTCATGCTTAAAAAACCAGGCCGTTGCTCGGCCTTTTTTAGCGCCAACTATTTTATTTTGTTGTTGCCAAAAGTGAGCATCAAACCAGTCATATGTAAGCATCTGAGTGTATGCAGGGTGGCACAAAAGGGTTGAATTTTGCAGATGCTGAATGTCGAACATAACAACTTAAAATATAAACAGTGAATAGCTATATAGTACCGCATTTTTAGCTTTTCGCATAAGTGCTTGCAATAGCATCAGGTTAATTTAAGATCGCCTATTATTTGCTGTTGCTAAGGGTGCACGTGACTCAATCAACCTCCTATTCAGATATTTGTATATTAAGGCTTTCGGCTATTGGTGATGTATGTCATGCGGTGTCGGCGGTGCAAGCAATTCAAAAAGCGCATCCTCATGCGAAAATCACTTGGGTTATTGGTAAAGTGGAAGCGATGCTGCTTGCTGATTTACCGGGTGTTGAGTTTGTTGTATTTGATAAAAAGCAGGGTAAGCAAGCATACAAACAACTTAAAGAAACCTTTAAAGGGCGAAAGTTTGATGTGTTACTTCATATGCAGGTAGCGCTCAGAGCTAATCTTGCTGCACGTTGTATACCTGCTAAAGTTAAAGTGGGCTTTGACTGGGCACGTTCAAAAGAATTACATAGCCTATTTATCAATAAGCGAATTGCAGCTCAAGCAGAAGCACATGTTCTTGAAGGGTTCCAAGGTTTTGCAAAAGCAATCGGTGTACCAGAGTATGAGCCTAGCTGGCAGATGCCAATAACAGATGCTCATCAACATACGGCAGATACTTTACTCGGTACTGAGCGGTTAGCAGGACGTATTTTTGTTATTTCACCTGCGGCCAGTAAAAAAGAGCGTAACTGGCTTCCTGAACGTTATGCTGCGCTCGCTGATTACGCTCATAATCAAGGATTCTCAGTTGTGATTACGGGGGGGCCAACACCCCTTGAAAATGAACTGGCTGAGCAAATTATTGCGCACAGTCACGTGCCTGTACTCAACTTAGTTGGTAAAACTCAGCTTAAAGAGTTGTTGTGTGTGCTAAAGCGTGCCTCATTAGTGCTTGCGCCTGATACAGGACCTGCGCATATGGCCGTTACAGTGGGTACACCGGTGATAGGTTTATACGCTCACTCAAATCCAAAACGCACGGGGCCTTATTTATATCAAAATTATGTTGTTGAGGTTTATCACCAAAACTTACTTGAGCAAACAGGTAAAACAGCAGACCAGCTGCCGTGGGGGACACGCGTTAAAGGTGCAGATTTAATGTCGCAGATACGTGTTGAAGAGGTTACTTTAATGTTTGATCTTGTTTTATTAAAAGAGCAATTGTGATGAGTAAAGTGCTATTTTTAGACCGCGATGGTGTTGTAAATATTGACCATGGTTACGTATACAAGCCAGATGATTTTGAGTTTGTGCCAGGGGTCTTTACGGCGTGTAAAAAGTTCACTGATGCGGGTTATGAAATTATCATCGTGACGAATCAATCTGGAATTGGTCGAGGCTATTACTCAGAGCAAGATTTTCACCACTTAAGTGAATGGATGAAAAATGAGTTTTTAAAACACGGCGTACACATTCTAGATGTCTATTTTTGTCCACACCATCCAAGTAAAGCGTTGCCTGCCTATTTACAAGAATGTGAATGCCGTAAGCCAGCGCCTGGCATGTTGTTGCAAGCGATTGAAGAGCACCACATAGATCCCGCTCAAAGTATCATGGTTGGTGACAAGCTTGGTGATTTACTCGCTGGCGAAAGAGCCAATGTGGCAACGCGTGTTTTAGTGCGCTCTGGACAAAGTTATGCAGAGTCAACGGAGCAGCATGCGCACTATGTATGCGACTCGTTAGCTGAATTACCTAATTTGATTTTACACTTACAGCAGGTATGACCAGTTTTTTCCTATCTACCGCGCCTAATTTAGGTTGTGCGACGAACTACAAACAGTGCAATTGTTCGCCTAAGCTTTTACAATAGGCGCAAATTTCACAGTCACAGCTAATCGGCTCTGATTACTTAAAAGATTATTTGGAGATTTCAGATGAGAGCATCTGCGTTTTTCACTCAGCTTCAGCAACAAATAGATGAAGTAAAAGCTGAGGGTTTATACAAAAGCGAACGTGTTATTACTTCACAGCAACAAGCTCAAATTGAAGTTGCATCAGGTGATAAAGTTATCAATTTCTGTGCAAATAACTACTTAGGTCTTGCAAATAGCCCAGAGCTAATAAAAGCCGCACAACAAGGCCTTGACGATCATGGTTTTGGTGTTGCTTCAGTGCGTTTTATCTGTGGTACTCAAGATATTCATAAAACATTAGAGCACAAAATTTCTGAGTTTCTAGAAACAGAAGACACTATTCTTTACTCATCGTGTTTTGATGCTAATGCAGGCTTATTTGAAACAATTTTAGGCCCAGATGATGCCATCATCTCAGATGCGTTAAACCATGCTTCTATCATTGATGGGGTTCGTTTATGTAAAGCAAAACGTTTCCGCTACGCTAATAATGATATGAGCGACTTAGAGAAGCAATTAATTGCAGCTGATGAAGCCGGGGCAAAAACCAAGCTTATTGCCACTGACGGTGTGTTTTCAATGGATGGCGTTATTTGTAATCTTAAAGCAGTATGCGACCTTGCTGATAAATACGATGCATTAGTTATGGTTGATGATTCTCACGCAGTGGGCTTTGTGGGTGAAAACGGTAAAGGAACACCTGAATACTGTGGCGTATTAGACCGTGTCGATATCATTACCGGCACATTAGGTAAGGCGTTGGGCGGCGCATCAGGTGGTTATACATCAGGCAAAAAAGAAATTGTAGAGTGGTTACGTCAGCGTTCACGTCCATATCTTTTTTCTAATTCATTAGCTCCATCAATTGTTACAGCATCAATCAAAGTACTTGAAATGTTGAGTAACGGTGGCGAACTTCGCGCTAAATTATGGGATAACGCTCATTACTTCCGTGAGCAAATGGAAGCAGCAGGGTTTACCTGCGCAGGTAAAGACCACGCGATTATTCCAGTAATGCTTGGCGATGCGAAGGTCGCTTCGATGATGGCTGACAAGTTACTTGCTGAAGGTATCTATGTAACAGGTTTCTCATTCCCTGTTGTACCTAAAGGTCAAGCACGTATTCGTACGCAAATTTCTGCGGCGCATACAAAAGAGCAATTAGACACTGCAATTGCTGCCTTTACCCGTATTGGTAAAGAAATGGGTGTTATCTAATTTTATTTTCTAAACCGAAGCACCTGCTTCGGTTTTTTTAATTGAGTGTAAATCATGAAAGCATTATCTAAATTAAAAGCAGAACCAGGGATCTGGATGACCGATGCGCCAAAACCTGAGGTTGGCCATAACGATCTGCTTATTAAAATCCGCAAAACAGCAATTTGTGGAACAGATGTCCATATTTATAAATGGGATGAATGGGCACAAAACACTATTCCAACACCTATGGTTGTTGGCCACGAATACGTGGGTGAAGTGGTTGATATGGGTCAGGAAGTACGTGGTTTCCAAGTGGGTGATCGTGTTTCTGGTGAAGGCCATATTACCTGTGGTCACTGTCGTAACTGTCGCGCTGGTCGCGTGCATTTATGCCGTAACACAACAGGTGTGGGTGTGAACCGTGAAGGTGCATTTGCCGAATACCTCGTGATCCCTGCATTCAATGCATTTAAAATTCCAGATAATATTTCTGATGAATTAGCATCAATCTTTGACCCATTCGGGAATGCGGTACACACAGCGTTGTCGTTTGATCTTGTTGGTGAAGATGTCCTTATCACCGGGGCGGGTCCAATTGGTATTATGGCAGCAGCGGTTGCTAAGCATGTCGGTGCGCGTCATGTAGTGATTACTGATGTAAACGAGTACCGCCTAGATTTAGCGCGTAAAATGGGCGCGACACGCGCTGTAAACGTTGCGAATGAAAACCTAGAAGATATTATGAAAGAGCTCGGCATGACCGAGGGCTTTGATATTGGTCTTGAAATGTCAGGTGTACCGGTTGCATTCAACAGCATGTTAAATAACATGAATCATGGTGGTAAAGTTGCCATGCTGGGAATTCCACCATCAGATATGGCAGTTGATTGGAATCAAGTTATTTTCAAAGGCTTAATTATCAAAGGTATTTATGGCCGAGAAATGTTTGAAACGTGGTACAAAATGGCGAGTCTAATTCAGTCTGGTCTTGACCTTAATCCAATTATCACGCATCAATTCTCAGTGGATGATTTCCAAGAAGGCTTTGATACAATGATTTCAGGCCAATCAGGTAAAGTAATCCTAAACTGGGATTAATACCGTATAGTGTGATAAGGCGGCTTTCGGCCGCCTTTTTAGTTTAGAGAGTGTTATGTCATATAAACATATTTCAGTCAGTGAAACGTTTGCATTATTAGATAAAAATGATGTGGTGATTGCTGATATTCGCGACCCTAACTCATTTCAAGCTGGGCATATCCCTGGTTCTGAGCATTTATCAAATGCTAATATCAGTGAGTTTATGATGAACAAAGAGTTTGATCAGCCTATTATTATCGTTTGCTATCATGGCGTAAGTTCTCAAGGTGCAGCAAGCTATTTAGTAGAGCAAGGCTTTGAAGACGTCTACAGTATGGATGGCGGCTTTACAGCATGGCAGACACAACAACCGGAGCACATTGAACGATGATTGAATTGGGCAGCATTAATAATCCTCGCGCCGCGCAAGGCTTTATCGATTACATTAAAAGTAAAGGCTTGCAGGGTGAACTGCGCTCACACGATGGTAAGACAGTGATTATTTGTGTTGCTCCTGAGCATTTTCATCAAGCTCAGCCACTGTGGCAAGCGTTCACCGCGAATCCAAATGACGAAAAGTACCTTCAAGCATCGTGGCAAGTTGGCAGTACTGAGTCGCCGTTGTTATATCAAGGCCAGTCACTTAACCTAAAAGCACGCTTTAAAGCATTGAGCTGGTTAAACCGTACTGTTACCTTGGTTTCAATCGCTATTTTTGTGGCGTTTTTACTGGGTGGGTTTGAAACTCTTTATGGTATGTTGCAATTTAACCCTGCTAAGCCGCTAACCTGGTTTACCCCAGCGATTGTTCATTTTAGCGCTATCCACCTCATTTTTAACCTGATTTGGTCGATGACACTGGGTAATGACATAGAAAAACGCAGTGGTAAATTAACCTTAGTTGGGCTTTTCTTAGTGACGGCATTTATCAGTAATTGGGCACAGTTTTTAGTAGTTGGTCCGAACTTTGGTGGGCTCAGTGGTGTTGTGTATGGTTTGCTCGGTTTCTGTTGGATTTACAGTGTAATGCGACCTCAACAACCCCCGCTTGTTAGCAACAGTATTGTTGGCTTTATGTTGGTGTGGCTGATTTTAGGCTTTGTGGATATGTTGCCGGTTAGGATGGCGAACTGGGCACATTTAGCAGGGCTTATTGCGGGTATGGCTTACGCCATGTCAGATAAACTATTGTCGCGTAAGTAGTTTTATTATACGTGACGGCCTTTGCCGTCACGTTTAATGGTATAAATACTTAGTAAACAACACTTCACGTACTATTTCTTGTCCAGTCTCTTGCTTTAACAGTGCTTTGAGTTTTTCTGTACAGCGCTTTCTAATTTCTTCACGACCCGTGAGCGACTTGATATTTTCTTCAGGTTCTTTTGACAGTATCTCGACAATCGCATCACGCAATAGTGGAGTATGGTGCTCAACCACACCAATATCAGAAATATCATTAAGCATTAGATCAACAGTGATCCGTACATAACCCAGTTTTTTATTTCCTTGGCCAATATAATTGGTGATAATGTCAGGCTCAAAACCGAAGTAACCGACATTTGATTCTGCGCGTGTCGAGAAACTTGTCGTAGCGCCAATAACTAGCATGCTAATCAAGTAAATTGATAACAATGACTTTTTCATAGTTTAAGAATATCCCACCTATTCAATGGTTTTTAGTCTATACCCAAATTAACTTAAGATACAGGTTGTTCTCTGTTTTTTAATCCATGTAGAGATTAAATCATGACTTTTTCGAAACGGGTTGCAGTGATATCATTTACGCGGTTTTTATAATTATTGAGTCGTTGTGATTACATTCCCAGTTTCGTTAGCTGCGCATTGGCAGCCTGCTTCGGCATACCCTTATTTAACGCAACAGCAGCAAGGTTGGTTGCTTGAAGCTGGGTCATTGACGGCCAAGCTTAAGCGTCATTGCCAACACTTTTCAGTTAAAGTGCTCAATGAAGCCCCTTTTGATCTTACAAAGGAGCAACAAGCTTTATTAAATACGCCGTTGAGCCAAGCGCTTAACCGCGAAGTGCTACTATTATGTGATGATAAACCAATGGTTTATGCACAAAGTTGGTTACCCGCAGATGATACCTTAAAAAAGCAGCAGTTGCTAAGTATGGGAACACGGCCATTAGGGGATGTTATTTTTCAAGACCCAAGCTTATCTCGCACAGAGATAGAAGTGGCAGAGTTTAATGAGCAGCACACTATTCAAACCTTATTAGCTGCGCTTGGCAAAGAGTCTAAACCACTGTGGGGAAGACGAAGTGTATTTTCATTGTCAAATGCCCATTTTTTAGTGGCCGAAGTTTTTCTGCCAGAGGCTTATATTTACTTATGAAACTAGCTGCATTAAAAATCGCACACATTCCTTATTACAAACAACTTATGCGAACAGATAAGCCGATTGGTACTTTGCTATTGCTTTGGCCAACGTACTGGGCGTTATGGCTTGCAAATCAGGGAGCACCAAGCTTATTAAATTTTGTGGTGTTTAGTTTAGGGGTGTTTGTAATGCGAAGTGCAGGCTGCGTTATCAATGACTTTGCTGATCGTAAAATTGATGGTTCAGTAAAGCGCACAGCAACGCGTCCCCTAGCCGCAGGGCGAGTGTCCAGTGGTGAGGCGTTGAGCTTATTTGTGTTGTTAATTGCCGTGGCATTTGGATTAGTTTTAATGCTGGGGTGGTCGACGATTTTGCTCTCTTTGGGGGCTCTTGCGTTGGCATTTTGCTATCCGTTTATGAAGCGTTATACCCAATTACCACAAGTGGTACTAGGAGCCGCATTTAGTTGGGCTATTCCAATGGCATACATGGCCTCAATTGGCTCAGTGCCAATTGAAGCATGGCTGTTATTTATTGCAAACCTCGTGTGGACTGTGGCTTACGATACCATGTACGCCATGGTTGACCGTGATGATGATTTAAAGATTGGTGTTAAATCAACGGCCATCTTATTTGCACGTTTTGACAGGCATATTATTTTCTTACTGAATGCGCTATTCATTGCGATACTCAGTTACATTGGCATAAGCAATCAGCTTGATATGCCTTATTGGTTAGGCTTAATAGCGGCGATTGGATTTTTACTTTACCAGCAAACGCTTATTCACTATCGCGACAGAGAGCACTGTTTTAAAGCGTTTCTAAATAATCATTACGTCGGGCTGGTTATTTTTATTGGCCTTGTAGCATCCTTGCCATTACCGTTTTGATTATCGCGGTGGGTCGATAATGCCGCTTATTGAGGCATTTTTTCTGAACCAACCAGCAATTGAATAACGCACATCGTCTGCGGGTAATACCTCATGCATAAAGCGTTCGCTTTCAAACATGACTAATGTGCCTGCCTTCGGTTTTATGACCACTTCAATGTCTTTACTTTTAGGTTTATAAATAACCAACTCGCCGCCAGACGCGGGGCTATTTAGGTAGCAAACCGTTGTAAAAATACGGTTTGAGCGTCCTTTAAAGGCATCGTAATGCTTTTTATAAAAGTCACCTTGTTGGTACTTCGCATAGTGGCATTCATAATCAAACAAGCCCAAGAAAAACTCTCTATTTAACTGGGTCTTAATTGCTTCCATGGTCGCGAGATAAGTTATTTGCGCTTGGCTTGAGCTATCAAACCAAAAGGTCTTATCTTTGCGTACCGTTTTATCGATTTGCTGATCGTTTAACCTACCGATACCTGCAACATGAAAATGGGGATTAATTCGGTAACAATCTGCAATTAAATCATTTATCAACTGCTCATCAATTGCGTTTTCAACAATGGCATAACCAGTATGTTCAATTGCATTTAAATAAGTATTGGAAATAAGCTGCGCGGTCATTCATATGCACAATCAAAAAAAGGTGCGTAAGTGTATCTGAAAAAAAATTACATGCACGCTTTTTATGCAGTAAAACAATGAGGATGTATAAGCTGGCCTAACGTAGTCAAGCCAGCTTGATATGTACATTTAGTTGTGGCTAGATAATGCTGTTTTTTCAATAAGATCTAATAAATAACTCACGTGCGAGTTTTCATTAATTTGTTGATTAGTTTGGATCACTAACTGTTCGTGAGCGATTCCTTTATTGGTTTTTAATACTAGCAATTCAGGGTCTGAAGAAACGCTGTTGGCATGCTCAATACTTGCAATCGCAATATGGTTTGACTTTTTCAAGCCTTCCATAACTTGTTCAATACTACCGACCTTAACGCTGGTTGATTTATTGAATGAATCAATTGCTTCGTTTAGCATCGATTGAACCGGCTTCGATTGTGAAAAACAGCTGTACATTGGGTAGTCTGTTAAGTCTTTCTTGCTAATGTCTGTTTTATTAGCAATTGGATGATTTTTTGATACAAATAAAATTAGCTGATCAGGCAAATGGATATCACTACCAATGCTATTCATGGCTTGTGAGCAAACGCTGATATCAATTTCACCAAGTTGCAGTTTGCGAATTAACTCACTTTGTTCTTGCAACTGCATTTCAATTTTAACATGTGGGTATTGTGCTAAAAATTGCCCACACGACACAGGTACAACTGCACTTGCTTTAGTTGTGTAGCCGATAACGAGCTTTTCGTTTTCACAACCATTTAATGACTCGAATAAACGTTTTTTTGTTTCTTCTAAATTATTAAGTGTTTGTTGTGCGTACTCGAGGAAAAGTTCACCTTCTTTGGTTAGCTTTACAGAACGAGTAGAGCGAGTAACGAGTTCATAGCCCACTTCATCTTCAAGTGTTTGAATACTACGAGTTAATGCTGAAGTGCTTATCTGGGTTTTTTCAGCAGCTTGGCGGAAGTGTCTGAGTACGCCGAGTGCAACGAATTGTTCAAGTTGTTCAAATCTCACTTTATATAGTCCCTTTTTATTAAGTAAGCCCTTACATTGAGTTAAAATAATAATACCTAACATTGAGTATAGTAAATTATTGTACCCATTTTTAAAAGTGTTGTTTTACAGGTAAGTTACAACTAGTCAGGGTAACGGTCTTTAATCTCCAAGAAAAGTGGTAAATTTTCAAGTAATAAGTCGACTAAAGTTGGATCAAAATGTTTCGAACGTTGATTTTTTATTAGTGCAAGTGCTTCATCGAGTGGCCACGCTTTTTTGTAACAACGGTCACTGCATAGAGCGTCAAACACGTCAGCAAGCGCAGTTATACGACCAACGATATGAATATCTTTACCTGCTAAACCGTGTGGATACCCAGAGCCATCCCACTTTTCATGGTGCTGAAGTGAGATCATTGCACCGCAAGTCATGATCTCGTTACTTGAATTTTTTAGAATTTCATAACCTACTTCAGCGTGTGTCTTCATTATTTCCCATTCTGTATCATCTAATTTTCCGGGCTTATTTAAGATGTTGTCAGGGATACTTATTTTTCCTATGTCGTGTAAGGGGGAGGCAAGCTTGATGATTTCACACTGAAAGGGATTAAGTTCTGATAGTTTTGCAAGTAACTCGCTGTATAACGCGACACGTTTAACATGTGAGCCTGTTTCTTTAGAGCGTTTTTCTACTGCTTCACCAAGAATATAGGACAATTCCTTTTGCGATTCTTTTACCATTTCGCGCAATTTAAGATTGTCATAGGCCAGTGCAATATTGTTTGCATAAAACTCAAGAAGTTGATGGTCGGTAGCATGTAATTTACTTCCTTTATTTACATACAGCATAGTTTCAAGGCCCGCTTTGGTTGGAAAGTAACCAATGTAGTCGGTACTTGTTTTTAGTGATGACTTACGATCATGAGCATCAATAAATAAACTTTTAACTTCGTCAGGAATATTATTTTGACTGGGGATAGGCCCAACGCCTGAAGCCGCCAATAATTGAAAGTCTGTTGCAGGAGATGATTGTAAATTAACCGCGGCAGCACAATAAATTTGAGTGTCGTTTATACCCATCACATTTGTCACGTGGCTTAAAATAGTGGATGCAAATTCTTGCACACTGTCGCATTTTAAAAAGTTAGCTGAGGCATTTATGATTTGTTCGAGGCCATGTTTATGGCGATCAATAATTTGGATATCACGATGAGATCTCAGTGCAGAATAGAGCAGTGTTTTAATTTTTATGGCTGTTAATTCGGTTTTGTTTTTGTAATCGTTTATATCGTAATCACGGATAATAGATTCTTCAGGTGCTTCACCTGGCTGGCCTGTACGAAGAATTAGGCGGATATGGTGGTTATCAATGTCGTCCCTAATATACTGAATAAGTTCAAGTCCGGCATGGTTTGTTTCCATGACGACATCAACAAGTGCCACTGAAAAAGGGATATCTTTTTTCAAAAGCTCTTTAGCCTCTGCTGCAGAATAGGCATCGTAGAAGCGTAAGCTTTTATTTTCAAATTGAAAACCAGCTAGTACAAGCTTGGTAACTTGATGAATATCTTCTTCGTCATCAACAACAAGAATATGCCAGTATTCTGGTTCTTCAGTTTGTACGTTATTTTCTTCTAACCGTTCTTCAGAAAATAAAAAATCATCCACACAAGCACCACTTATTGTCGTATCAGGTAACAATAAGTATAGAGGCAGAAATTTACTCTGCCTTATCCACTAAGGGTTTTTTTTCTATATTTCTTAATTCAATTTCTATTGCATCACATGAAATATGAATCTCATATAAAGAGGTAAGAAGCGATAAAGTTAAGCAAGCAAGACTGAGTCCAAATAATATGATGCCTGTTGTATTAAACTCAATAAACAAAGCGAACATTGACAAGGTACACATGAGAAATGATGCCACGCCGTAAACTTGCATTATACGAATCAGTTTAATACGCTTTCTGAGGTTGGCGATTTGTGCAACAACCAAAGGACGAATACTTTCTCCTTCGCGCGCATTCAGTTCTCGAATGAGTTGGGCAAGTACCAAAAAGCGATTGGTGTAAGCAAGTAAAAGTAAAGAAATGGCCGGGAATAACAGCCCAGGCGTTGTTAATGTCATAAGGCTACCTTCAATATAGGTTGTAGCAGGGTCAATTGCTAGGGTAGCTTAGGTTGCTAAAGCTGCAAAGTAAAAGAGAGTAAATTTGCATAAAAATAATTTAAATCAACCAACTACGTCAGAACCTTTTTCATGGGTACGTATCTACCAAGCCGCTAATGGGCTTGAAGCTAATATTATAAAAGGGCTTTTACATACCGCAGGAATACAATGCCAACTGCAAGGTGAGCTTCTGCAAGGTGCAATGGGAGAGATTCCCTTTGAACAAACGGGGGTTGATATTCTTGTTTACGCATTAAAAGAGCGCCATGCACAAGAAATATTGGTAAACTACCGGCAAGTAAAACAATCGGCTCCAGACTGGGTTTGCCCATCATGCAGCGAACTGAATGGCCCAACATTTGAAATATGTTGGTCTTGTAGGACTGTTAAGAATGACGAAAGCGAATAATTTTCAACGCATTAGAGAATTAAACTATTTGCAAAAAGCGGTATTAGGCGGCGCGCTTCTTGAGCGTATGTTGCCTAATTACAGCTTATTTAGTGAAGCAACTGGCTTTGGTGACGCAGCGGTATTTCGCAGCGCACTGAATGTATGCTGGGAAAAAATATTACTGCCAAAAAGTAAGATAAGCCTTGAAAAACAAATTGAAAAAATTGAGCCTAATGTACCTGAGCTCAGTGACTTTGATATGTTTGGCACTTACCCCGCTATTGACACTGCAACCGCATTATTGGGAATGTTGCATGGTCTGATGGCTAAAGATGACCAAGAGTTTTTAAACATTAGCAAAATTTCACAAGCCTCTGTTGCACGCTTTATTGAATACCAATTAACGGTTGAAGGTGAAGTGGCTGATAACAAATCAGTCCGCGAACACCCGCTAATGCAGTACGAGATGGATGTGCTTGCAGAGCTAATTGATTTTGTTGAGCAAATGGGCCGAATTACCTCAGAAAACGTAAAAGAGCTCAAGCAGCTTGCTATTTCAGACGGTCAAACCAACATTGGTATTGCAATTTAGTGTTCAGTAATGCGTATTTTAGCTGTAAAATACGCGCTTATTTTTCTTGGCGGAGTAATTGATGCGAATTTTAGGTATTGAATCATCATGTGATGAAACAGGTATTGCCATTTACGATGATGAACAAGGCTTATTAGCACATCAACTATACAGCCAAGTTAAAGTGCACGCAGACTACGGTGGTGTGGTACCTGAGCTTGCATCACGCGACCATGTACGTAAAACTTTGCCATTAATCGACGCAGCTTTTGCGCAAGCCGGTTGTGGTCCTGACGATATTGACGGCATTGCTTACACCGCAGGGCCAGGTTTAGTGGGGGCTTTGTTAGTGGGCACCTCTATCGGTCGCTCTCTTGCTTATGGCTGGAATATTCCTGCTGTCGCTGTGCACCACATGGAAGGGCATTTACTGGCGCCAATGCTTGAAGAAGATAAGCCTGAATTCCCGTTTATTGCGCTACTTGTGTCGGGTGGGCACACAATGATGGTGAAAGTGTCAGGGATTGGTGAGTACGAAGTACTGGGTGAATCTGTCGATGATGCGGCAGGTGAAGCATTTGATAAAACAGCGAAGTTATTAGGACTTGATTACCCAGGGGGTCCTCGTTTAGCAAAACTAGCTGAGCAAGGCACGCCTGAACGGTTTGTGTTTCCACGTCCGATGACAGATAAACCTGGGCTTGATTTCAGCTTCAGTGGTTTAAAAACGGCTGCATCGCTTGCTATTCGTGACAGTGCTGATGATGAGCAGACTAAAGCTGACATAGCCCACGCATTTCAAACTGCAGTAATTGATACGTTGATTATTAAGTGTAAGCGTGCCCTTAAACAAACAGGTATTAAACGCTTAGTGATTGCCGGTGGAGTGAGTGCTAACGTTCAATTACGTGCGCAATTAGAGCGTGTAATGCAAGGCATGAAAGGTCGAGTGTATTATCCTCGCACTGAATTTTGTACAGATAACGGCGCTATGATCGCCTACGCGGGCATGCAACGCCTTAAAGCGGGGCAGTTTGCAAGCCTTGATATGAAAACTAAGCCGCGCTGGCCAATCGACTCATTAGAAGCGCTGTAACTTAGTCGTTGTTATTGTCAGGGGCTTTTTTCTTAGTCCCTACTTTTGGCTCTTCACCACTTAATAAACGGGTTATGTTTGCTCTGTGACGGAAAATAATCAACAGTGTTAAAAACGTGACTGGCAACGTATAAAGTGGTTTTATCCACCATGTATAAAGTGGGGCAAGCGACACTGTAATAAGTGCTGCAAGTGACGAATAGCGCGTTATTGCGATTATTAATAGCCAAGTCGCGATTAATAATCCACCTAAAGATAATCCAATAGGTAGTAAAGTACCAAAGGCCGTAGCAACGGCTTTACCCCCTTTAAAGCTGAAAAATACAGGGTACATATGCCCTAAACACGCTGCGACGCCAATTAAACCTAACATCAGCGGTTCGATTTTTAAGAAATAAGCGCCCCACACAGGGATGGTGCCTTTTAAAATATCAAACACCAGCACTAATACAGCCGGGACTTTTCCACCAAGTCGGTACACATTGGTGGCACCGGGGTTATTCGATCCGTGACTGCGTGGGTCTGGTAGTTTAAATAACCTAGACACGAGGATTGCGGAGGAAACCGACCCCAGTAAATAGGCTAAAACTAACATTAAAACTTCTAACACGCGCTTCCTTATTTTTTAATCTGCACTTTTGGGCTATCATTGGCGGCAAAACCATCTGCCGCTACTTTTGAGTAGATAGTACGCTACATTTTGCAGTGCATCTACCCGTTATTGTAGAGGGAATTTTTATATATTAAAACTTTATGACAGCTCTGTGCGCATTATTGAAATTAATACGCGTATACGATAGGTATTGGTTTTAATATTTATGTCGCTTGGAGTATCAATGGACAAGGTATACATATCACAACTGCACGTAGACACCATTATAGGCGTGTATGATTTTGAAAAAGAAACGAAACAAAGCCTGTATTTTGATATTGAAATGGTGTGTGATATTTCAGCCGCAGCGGCAACCGATGATATAAACTTAGCGCTTGATTACGCTAAAGTCAGTGAACGCGTTATAGCGCACACGACGGCAAAACCCGTCGAACTTCTTGAAACCTTAGTTGAACAACTCGCCGCGATTATTTTAACCGAATTTACAACCAGCCAAGTCACAATTCGTGTCAGCAAACCAGCTGCGGTTCCTCAAGCTAAAACGGTGGGAGTCGAAATCACCCGTCACAAGGCAAGTTAATATGGCACAGATTTTTATCAGCTTAGGCTCGAATGTAAATAAAGAGCATTATATTCGCCAAGCATTAAAGACGTTAAAGCCGTATTTCCCTGATAGTGTTCATTCATCGGTATATGAAAGTGAAGCGGTGGGATTTGCGGGTAATAATTTTTATAACTCAGTGCTTGGTGCGAATACTGACATGCCACTGCCTGAGCTGTGTAAATTACTGAAGCAAATAGAGTTAGATAACGGTCGTACTCGTGAAGATAAAAAGTTTAGTCCTAGAACATTAGACCTTGATTTATTGTTTTATGATGACATTATTTGCGATTCGCCAGCGCAATTACCGCGTGATGAAATAACAAAAAATGCGTTTGTTTTAAAACCGCTAGCAGAAATTGCCCCTGATTTTTTTCACCCTGTAGCTAAGCAAACACTGGCTGAGCTATGGAAAAATTATAACAACCCACAACAAAAACTATGGAAGGTGGAGTTTACTAACCCATGAGTATTATTGAGATAATTGTTTTAGCCTTAATTCAAGGATTGACTGAGTTTTTACCTATTTCGAGCTCAGCGCATTTAATTTTACCTTCGCAAGTTTTAGGCTGGCATGATCAAGGTTTAGCATTTGATGTTGCAGTACACGTAGGTACGCTTGGTGCGGTGGTACTGTATTTCCGTAAAGAAGTGGTTGATATTTTGGGGGCTTGGTTTAAGTCGTTTGGCTCACAAGGCGCAACCGATGACAGCCGTTTGGGCTGGTGGATCATTGTTGCCACGATTCCTGCGTTATTAATTGGGTACTTATTTAAAGACTTTGTAGAGAGCTATTCACGAAATGCGTGGGTGATTGCCACTTCAACTATCGTTTTCGGCTTGTTACTTTGGTATGCCGATGTAAAAGCAAAACAAGTAAAAAATATCTACCAAGTAAATTTTTTTAGTGCGTTACTGTTGGGTTTTTCGCAAGTGCTGGCAATGGTCTTTCCTGGCACGTCGCGCTCTGGCATAACGATAACCGTGGGTTTATTGCTGGGTTTAAATAAGCAAAGCGCAGCACGTTTTTCGTTTTTAATGTCGATTCCGGTCATTGCTGCGGCAGGTTCATATTATATATATCAACTTGCAACTGCAGGTGAAGCGATTGATTGGCAAGCTATTTTACTCGGTGCAGGTCTATCGTTTGTTTCGGCTTATGCCTGTATTTTCTTTTTCTTAAAAGTAATTGAGCGCATGGGCATGATGCCATTTGTTATCTATCGCTTGTTACTTGGTGTCGGTTTATTTGCATTTTTAATGCTGTAAAAAACCGTTTTACTCACTTTAAAAAACACCTCGGTCTTGAGGTGTTTTTTTATGTTTGCTATTCGGCAAAAGTCTATTGCCGTCTAATCATGGTAAGTAAAGGTTATATTTGGCATTATAACGCTTTATTTTTTCGTAATTCATTTTGTTCAGGACAGTAGATGCATATTCATATTCTTGGAATTTGTGGCACCTTTATGGGCGGGATTGCCGCAATCGCTAAATCGTTGGGTCACACAGTGACAGGCTCTGATCAAAATGTTTACCCCCCAATGAGTACGCAGCTGGAAGAGCTTGGCATTACGCTAACTCAAGGTTATGACATTACACAATTAGACCCCGCGCCCGATATGGTGGTCATTGGCAATGCGATGAGCCGTGGTAACCCCTGTGTGGAATATGTGCTCGATAAAGGCTTACCTTACACCTCAGGCCCAGAATGGCTTAAGCATAATTTATTGCAAAACTCATGGGTGCTTGCTGTCGCAGGCACGCATGGTAAAACGACAACCGCGAGTATGTTGGCATGGCTGCTAGAATATGCAGGTATGAAACCGGGCTTTTTGATTGGTGGCATTGTGCAAAACTTTGGGGTATCAGCACGAGTTGGTGAGACGCCGTTTTTTGTCATTGAAGCCGATGAATATGACACCGCCTTTTTTGATAAACGCAGTAAGTTTGTGCATTACTTACCACGGACCTTAATCCTCAATAATCTTGAATTTGATCATGCTGATATTTTTGAAGATTTAAATGCGATTAAAAAACAATTTCATCACTTGATGCGTACATTACCCTGTAGTGGCAAAGTTATCTGGCCAAGCCAAGATGAAGCACTGCAGGATGTGATTGAGCGCGGCCTTTGGAGTGATAGCGAAACGCTGTCAGGTGATTGGGATTATCGCTTACTTAAAGCGGATGGCAGCGAGTTTGAAGTGTTGTTAGCGGGAGAAGTACAGGGCGTTGTGTCGTGGCAAGCTATGGGCGAACATAATGTCAAAAATGCGATTATGGCGATTGCAGCTGCGCGTCATGTCGGTATCGCTGTGCCCGTGAGCATTGCAGGTTTAGCTGAGTTTATTTCACCTAAGCGTCGCATGGAACTCAAAGCTGATATAAAGGGCATTAAAGTGTATGACGATTTTGCCCATCACCCAACCGCGATAAAAACGACTTTAGCAGGCCTGCGCGCTAAAGTCGGCAATGAGAAAATTATTGCGATACTAGAGCCCCGTTCGAACACCATGAAAATGGGCGTGCATCAGCAAACGCTTATTGACTCGCTTAGTGCAGCCGATGAGGTGTATTTGTTTGAGCCAGAAAATTTGAGTTGGTCATTAAAAGACTATGCTGACAAAGCGGGTATGCACTGCAGCACGAGTACTGAGGAAATCATTACGTTGGTTGCAAACAGTGCGGCTGCCCATCACCATATTTTGATTATGAGTAATGGTGGTTTTGAAGGTATTCATCAGCGCTTGATCACGGTATTAGAACAAAACTAACCAGTATACGGAGTTAACTGTATGCAATTTAAAGATAAAATAACCCTAGCGTTTAGTGGCGCGTCGGGCGCGCCTTACGGTTTAAGGTTGTTAGAAGTATTATTAGAACAACAGTTTCAAGTGTACGTGTTGATCTCAAGCGCTGCGCGTGTGGTACTTGATACCGAATCAAATATTAAGCTTTCAGGTAATGAAGACAAAGCGACAGAGCAGCTTAGTAAGCTGTTCAATGCAGCCCCAGAGCAGCTAAAAGTATTTGGTAAAGATAATTGGTTTAGCCCCGTAGCATCGGGCTCGGCAGCCCCTAAAAAAATGGTGGTGTGTCCTTGCAGTGCAGGCTCAGTCTCGGCCATTGCCGTTGGCGCATCTGATAACTTATTGGAACGTGCTGCTGATGTGGTTATTAAAGAACGTGGTCAGCTTATTTTGGTGCCACGCGAAACACCTTTTAGTGAAATACACCTAGAAAACATGCTCAAGTTAGCAAAATTGGGTGTCACCATTATGCCTGCAGCACCCGGGTTTTATCATAAACCTGAGCACATTTCTGACTTGGTCGATTTTATGGTGGCACGTATTTTAGATCATTTACATATTGAACATACTCTAACGAAACGTTGGGGTTATGGAGAGGGCAAACAGTGAGCGAACAGACAATCGCATTAAATATTGAAGGCCTTAAAAAGGTTTATAAAAATGGCGTTGAAGCCGTAAAAGGGATTGATTTACAGGTAAAACAAGGCGACTTTTTTGCTTTGTTAGGTCCCAATGGGGCGGGTAAATCAACCACAATTGGCGTGATTTCATCACTTGTGAATAAAAGCGCAGGCCGTGTTGAAGTCTTTGGTCATAATATCGATACAGATCTCGAAGCTGCAAAATCAGAGCTCGGCTTAGTACCGCAAGAGTTTAACTTTAGCCAGTTTGAAACGCTTAACCAAATATTAGTTAATCAAGCTGGCTACTATGGCGTACCAAGAAAGCTTGCTCATGAACGTGCTGAAAAATACCTAAAACAACTTGGTTTATTTGAGAAAAAAGATAAACAAGCTCGCACGTTATCGGGGGGAATGAAGCGCCGTTTAATGATTGCCCGTGCGCTTATGCACGAACCAAAGTTACTTATTCTTGATGAGCCTACGGCGGGGGTTGATATTGAACTGCGTCGCTCTATGTGGGATTTCTTGCGTGAAATCAATAAACAAGGCGTTACCATTATTCTTACCACGCACTATTTAGAAGAAGCGGAATTGTTGTGTAAGAACATCGCTATTATTGATAGTGGTGTGATTGTCGAAAACACCACAATTAAAGCGTTACTTGCCAAGCTTGATAAAGAAACCTTCGTGCTTGACTTAAAACAGCCAGTTAACCCTATCAGCCTTGATGGTTATCAGTTTACTTTAACCGATGATCATACCTTAGAAGTTGAGGTGGCTAAATCGCAGGGGCTAAATCAGGTGTTTACGGCGTTAACCGAGCAAGGCAATACAGTGCTCAGTATGCGTAATAAGGCCAATCGATTAGAAGAGTTGTTTGTGGGTTTATTAGAACAAGGGCGAGGCGAATAATGTTTAAATATGGTGTAGCGCTAAAGAGTATTTGGATTAAAGAGTGTATTCGTTTTTTACGTATTTGGGTGCAAACGCTGGTACCGCCAGCAATTACGATGAGCCTTTATTTTGTTATTTTTGGTAACCTAATTGGCTCACGCATTGGTGATATGGGTGGTTTTTCCTACATGGAATTTATAGTACCTGGCCTCATCATGATGTCGGTGATTACTAACTCTTACTCTAATGTGGCGTCGAGCTTTTATTCCACTAAATTCCAAAAAAGTATCGAAGAGCTACTTGTGGCACCGGTGCCTAATTACATCATTGTACTAGGCTACATGGGTGGAGGTATGACACGAGGCATGTTGGTTGGCTTAATTGTTACGTGCGTGTCTTTGCTATTTGTTGATATTCAAATTCACAATATTTTCGTGATTATGGCGACTGTGATTTTAACCTCAGCCGTATTTGCTCTGGGGGGCTTAATAAATGCAATTTACGCAAATAGCTTTGATGACATCAGCATTATACCTACGTTCATTTTAACGCCATTAACCTACTTAGGTGGGGTGTTTTACTCGATTACCCTGTTACCTGAGTTTTGGCAGGGGGTATCGCAAGTAAACCCAATTATATATATGGTTAATGCATTTAGGTATGGCTTCTTAGGTGTGTCGGATGTCGACTTATCGGTCGCGTTTGGTGTACTAGGATTATTTATTGTGGGGTTATTTACGTTAGCTTTAACGCTAATTAAACGCGGTGTGGGGCTTAGACACTAATGACAGATGCAAATTCGAGAAGTATTGTATCGAATCAACCCGGCTTGCATGACAAGCTAGACGAGATTGTTTTAAAGCACTTAAGTGCAGAGTTTAAAAAACCAATTGCAGCGCACACGCAAGCTGCATTTGACCAAGTGAATGAAAAAGTTCACGCATTCAATGGACCAATTATTCTTGATTCATGCTGTGGGGTGGGAGAGAGTACCGCTAATCTTGCTAAGCGCCACCCAGAGGCACTTGTTATTGGAATTGACAAGTCGTCACATCGTTTAGATAAGCACGATATTGAATATAAACAAACAGACACTGGCCAGTATATTTTGGTACAAGCTGATTTAAATGATTTTTGGCGTTTAGCGGTTGCAGCAAATTGGCAGCCAACTCACCATTATCTGCTTTATCCAAACCCTTGGCCAAAAGCTAAGCACTTACAAAGGCGCTGGCATGGGGCCGCAATTTTTCCATTTATTGTTAAACTTGGCGGCCGATTAGAGCTCAGAAGTAACTGGGATATCTACGTTAAAGAGTTCGCTCGCGCCCTTGAGTTGGCTGGACATCCATGCCAAGTTGAACGCTATGAACACGATGTGCCTATTACGCCGTTCGAGCGAAAGTATTGGGCCAGTGGACAGCAGAGCCACCGCTTGGTCATAAACCTTTAAATTTGCGTGTTAATGTAGGGAGTGGGTGGAGCAAAATAATTACCTTGCATGAGTGTGATACCCGCACGTGAAAGTGCATCGGCAATTTGCTCACTTTCTACTTGCTCAGCAATAACCGCTAAGTTTAATTGCTGAGCATACTTCACTAAATGCTCTATAAACATAAAACTATCGGCATTATTGTGTATTTGGCTTACTAGGTCTTTGTCGAGCTTTAAGCCATCCACTTCAAGCTTTAAAATGTGAGACAAGTTTGAGTACCCCGCACCAAATTCATTGATCATCACTTGCGCCCCTTTATTCTTTAATAAACTAATAAAGGCTTTCACTTGGCTAAAGTATGCAATGGCTTCAGTTTCATGAAACTCAAAAATAATATTGTGTGGTTTTGGGTAACGCCTTAATTGCTGCTCTAGAAATTCACTTAAACTTGGATCGAGAATATCTTGCGCGGTGATATTGATACTCCAGCGCACATTTGTCTTTCTGAATTGTTCAATACATCGTGAAAACATGGTGCGTGTTAACAACCCGTCCATGCGTGAGCGTTTTAATACAGCCATAAAGTAATCAGGGCAATGAATCCGACCTTGTGCAGTTGCCATTCTGGCTAAGCTTTCATAGTGACTTATTTGCTTCAGTTCCGTGTTATAAATTGGCTGAAAGTAGGGCACGATTCGATTGTTATCGAACGCTTCTCTAACTTCTTTAGCGAGAGTGACGTTGTGTCTAAATTGCTCTTCAACTTGTTTAAATACATTCTCATAGCGAACAATACGTTGATTATTTAACTTGGCTTGTTGCAAGGCTATATGTGCATTTTCTATGAGCATGAGTTTGTTACACGAGGCGATTCCAGCATGCAAAGTAATATAAATAAATGGCTCGCTTAGCACAGGAATTGCGTGATTAAAGGTATTGATAATATCGTCAATACGTTGCTCAGCGTTGCGAATATTCAATAATGCGATTTTATTCGTCGCTAAACGAAAGATTGCGCTCTCGCTTGGTATGCGGGATTGAAAATATGTGAGTAGATTAGCCATCACTCTATCGCTGACATCGGTGCCATAAAAACTACTAATATCCTCAAGCTCATTGATACTGATAACAGCAAGTTCCATGCGGTGTCTGGTTGTTCTTTCTATGTAATTCTCGAGCGCAATATGATTGGCAAAGCCGGTGCGAGCATCAGTCAGGAGTGAGCGTTTAAGCTGTAAAAAATAAAGCCACGCGATTAAAGCAACAATAAAGAAAAAGAAGCCGCTTGTAATGGTTGCTTTTGTTATGCTGTGTTGCAGTTGCTCATTGAGATCATCAATAGCAATGTCTGCACCTGTAATATAAGTGTGGCCGTTTTTGTCAACAAAGGTCACAAAGATACTTTTAAAGTTGCCCCAGTGATCTTGTGATATTTCAAAAACGGGTTCTGTCGAAAAAAAAGCTTCTTTATTGATGTCGGTGGCTTCAGGGTACGCATCTAAAAAGTGTGTCACGCGTCCACTGTTGTGATCTTTTTGAGTATAGCTAGAGGCACTAAAGAATACCGTATCATCGCGCAGCACCATCGCATATACATACGCTACCTGCATTTGCTTAGCGTAGTCAGATAAAGCCCTGCTCTTATCTTTATACAGCTCAGGTGAAATAGTTTGGCCTGCATTCACACGGGTATGATAATCATCCCCTAAAATATGCTTAACACTGATTGCCGCATTGAGTAATTTGGCATCAACATTCGCCATTATCTCACTACGTGTTGATTCATAGGTGTAATAAATATAGCCAAATAAGCTAATAAAAAATGCGGCAAAACCATAAATAAGCCAGCGTGTTCTTTGCATTCCATTCGGCATAGGTGTTCCCTTTGCAGTTATGACTTGATTATACTTAAAAAATACGCAGCTGATAGCAGAAAATTACGACAAAATTCACCCATCGATCATTTTTTTGTCACCGAAAGCATGGCTTTTTGGCTTTAAGCGAGACATTTTCATGATATTCCAGTAAAGTTAGCCAATTTCATAGAAACAGTGCCGCAAAATGTAAACCTCAATGTTCCTGCATTGGGTTCATTTTTAAGCTGCTTATAATGGGTATTAGGATGGATCAAAAGCGTTGTGCCGTCGCCTCTAAAGAAAGTTTGATTCGTATTTTTACGGTGCCAGAAGCACCAGACTCGACACTGAGTAAAATTGAATCAGAGATTTCAAGCAACCTTGCAGGATTCTTAAACGAGAATATTGCTGCGATTGAGAAGCCTCTTCATGAGATAGAGAAAGACTTTCAATCGGCAATGATTCCAGAAGAGCCCACATTTGTATCTGACTATGCTCAAGATATTATGGAGCAACTTGTTGCGCATTCAGTTCATACAGCCGCGCCTAGCTTTATTGGCCACATGACTTCTGCTTTACCGCACTTTGTACTGCCGTTATCAAAGTTGATGGTAGGTCTGAATCAAAACTTAGTAAAAATTGAAACCTCAAAAGCGTTCACCCCACTTGAACGACAAGTGCTTGGTATGATGCATCACCTTGTATATGGACAAGATGATGCGTTTTACAGTAAGTGGATGCATAGTGCAAAAACGTCACTCGGTGCATTTTGCTCAGGGGGGACAGTTGCCAACATTACCGCACTGTGGATTGCACGAAACCGTTTATTAAGAGCGGATGGCGATTACAAAGGAATTGCAGCTCAAGGCTTAATTGCGGGTATGTTGCATTATGGCTATAAAGGGCTTGCTGTACTGGTTTCTGAACGAGGTCATTACTCTCTTGGTAAAACAGTCGATTTATTGGGAATTGGTCGCGACAATATCATTGCAATAAAAACCGATAAGAACAATAAAGTAGACATTCAAGCCATGCGTGAAAAAGCGCAAGAACTGGAAGCGGCAGGCATTAAGGTAATGGCGCTGGTAGGTGTTGCGGGTACTACGGAAACAGGCAGTATTGACCCCCTTAATGATATGGCTGATTTAAGTGAAGAATTGGGCTGTCATTTCCATGTTGATGCAGCATGGGGAGGAGCAACCTTATTATCGCAAAACTATCGCCATTTATTGAGTGGTGTTGAGCGAGCCGATTCAATTACAATCGATGCCCACAAACAGATGTATGTGCCAATGGGCGCTGGTTTAGTGTTATTTAAAGACCCAGCAGCAACCGATGCGATTGAGCATCATGCAGAGTATATTTTACGTAAAGGCTCAAAAGATTTGGGGAGTCATACGCTTGAAGGTAGTCGCCCAGGCATGGCAATGTTGGTGCATGCATGCTTACGTGTCATTGGTCGTAAAGGTTACGAGATGCTGATTGATCGCAGTATCGTTAAAGCACGTACCTTTGCTGAATTAATTAGGCAAGACGAAGACTTTGAGCTGATTTCAGAACCTGAATTGTGTTTATTAACCTATCGATATGTCCCTAAACAGATTCAAGAAAAACTTAAAAATGCTGACGAAGAAACTAAACTCGATATTTATGCTTCACTGAACCGTTTTACGGCCAGTATGCAAAAACGTCAGCGTGAAGCTGGGCGTTCTTTTGTATCGCGTACACGTTTAACCCCTGCGCAATACGATTACCAGCCTACCGTGGTGTTTAGAGTTGTGTTAGCGAATCCGCTTACGTCAAAGGCTATATTAAAAGATATTCTTGCAGAGCAAAAAGAACTGTCTAAAACAGATCCTGTATTTAAAAAGTATTTAAGTAAGTACATGGATTAGGTGATATAAATAAGTAAAAAGGAGCTTGAAAGCTCCTTTTTTTATACCAATTTGCGTATTTCAATGAGCAAGGTTGAGGCAATAAAAGCTCGTTGATAACAATGCAAAAATTTCGTTATTTAGGTATTCTCGGCAATTGCTCCTGCATTGCTCCTGCATTGCTCTACCTTCTGCATCTATGCAGTCGTAAATCAGCAATTTTTAACGCAGTTAGCGACTGGTTTAATCCCTCAAAATGATTAAAAATTATTGCAAAATGGTATTATGCCTTTTGAAAACAGCTAGCCTTAATCATTTCACTGATGATCTGTTGCGATGGTTTGATTTTTTCCATGGCTAAAAACTCATCAGGCTGATGTGCTTGGTTGATTGACCCTGGCCCCATAACAATCGTTTCACAGCCTAATTGTTGAATAAACGGCGCTTCGGTGCAGTAGTTAACTGCAACCGCAGGTTGGCCTGACACCTTTTCTGCCAGTTTTACTAAAGCGCTATCTGTGCTGCCGCTGAATGCAGGTATTGGGTCGTGTAAGTCAATAACGCTGACAGCGTTTGGATACTCAGTATTTATTTCATTGGCTGCATTAATCAAAATGGCTTGCAGCTCTTGTACGCTTAAACCGGGTAGTGGGCGCATATCAATGTGCATTTCACAGCAGCCACAAATACGGTTTGCGTTATCGCCGCCATGAATATGACCTAGGTTTAATGTTGGGTACGGTATTACAAAGTGCTCAACTGAATATTTATTCTTTAATTCGTCTTTAATGATTAACAGTTTTGTAATCATTTTATGCATGACTTCGATGGCATTTAAGCCTCGCTCAGGGTCTGAGCTGTGACCCGAACGACCCACAACGCGAATCGCTGAACTCATGTGGCCTTTATGAGTAAACACCGGTGTCATGTCTGTTGGCTCGCCAATAATACAGCGCGCGGGCTTTAAATTAGGGTGGCGACATATTTGCTGAGCACCCGCCATTGTCGTTTCTTCATCGGCTGTGGCTAAAATTAATAAAGGCTCTGTTTGCTGGCTTGCATCAAGCTCACTAATGGCCTGCAGTACAAAAGCAAAAAAACCTTTCATATCAATGCTGCCTAAACCGAATAACTTGTTGTCATGCTCGCTTAATTTAAACGGATCATAATTCCAGCGGCTGTCATCAAATGGCACGGTATCGGTGTGGCCCGCTAACATCAGTCCCCCTTCACCTTCACCCCGTCTCGCTAATAAATTAAAGCGACCTTTGCCATGCTCAAGCTCTGTAATTTCGCAGCTAAAGCCTAAGGTTTCGCACCAATTGGCAAGTAAGGTAATGACCTCTTTATTGCTCATGCATAAAGAGTCTTCAATTGCACTAATTGAAGGCGCAGCAATCAATTGTTGATACATCGATAAAAAAGAGGGAAGCGACATAAAAAAATCCAAAAATAATTATTCAATCTAATTGCATAACAATATAAAAGTATTTATTATGAATATCAATTCACTTTTTGAGCATAAATATACTTTAAAGTAGCGTATGAACACAAAACGACGATAACCTTATTTCATTACTTTAGATAGTGTTTTTATTCGCTAAACAGCGAGTAGTTTTAAATGTGTAAATAGATAAGTTAAATAGGTAAAACCAAGCAATGAATGTAGTGATTATTGGCGCAAGTGGATATAGCGGCGCAGAGCTTGCGAGTTTAGTCGCCAAGCACCCACAACTAACTTTAAAGGCATGTTATGTCTCTGAGGGCAGCTTAGATAAAAATAAGTGTTTAAGTGACTTATATCCTGAGCATTTAGGGCTTTTAGACCATCCATTACAGCCATTAACAGCAGCCGCTTATACCGACATCGAACAGCATGCTGATTACGTGTGTTTATGTACAGATCATGAAGTGAGTGTTGACCTTGCTCCTCGATTTTTAGCAATGGGTAAAAAAGTATTCGATTTATCAGGCGGCTTTCGTTTAGCTGGGAATGAGGATTACCTCACTTACTATGGCTTTGCGCATCAGCATCCAACGCTTTTAACACAAGCAGCCTATGGACTAGCAGAGTGGAATGCGGATGCAATCAGTCAGGCAAATTTGGTTGCGGTTGCAGGCTGTTATCCTACAGCCGCACTTAACTCATTAAAACCATTGAAAGAAGCCGGCTTATTAGCAGAGCAAACAATTATTATTAATGCCGTGTCAGGCGTCACGGGGGCGGGTAGAAAAGCGAGTGTTAATACGCATTTTTGCGAAGTATCACTTGCGCCTTATGGGTTATTTAACCACAGGCACACACCTGAAATTGAACAACATTTAGGCCATCCTGTGTTATTTACCCCGCATTTGGGGAATTTTCCGCGGGGAATTTTAGAAACTATTTATGTGCAATTAAAACCCGGTGTAACACCAGAGCAAGTAACAGAAGCGTATCAGGTGTTAGCCGATGAACCGTTGATTCGTTTACTTGGAAGCAAAATACCCAGTATTAAAGGCGTTGCTAAACAGCCGTATGTTGATATTGCGTGGCAACAAAAAGGCGAACAGCTCATTGTTATGTCGGCCATTGATAACCTGTTAAAAGGGGCGGCTGGGCAAGCATTGCAATGTATTAATTTAGCGATGGGTATACCTCATCATACCGGATTAGTAGGAGCGTTATGATGAAAACATGGGTCATTAAAATTGGCGGTGCGGTATTAAATACTGCCGATGCTGCAAAAGCCCTATTTGATGTTTTAATCTCACAACAGCAAGCTAACTTTGTGATTGTTCATGGTGGGGGTGCATTAGTTGATGCATGGCTTATGGATGCGGGATTCGCCAGTGCTAAGCACCAAGGTTTACGTATCAGTCCAAAAGAACAAATGCCATACATCGTTGGGGCGTTAGCTGGCTGTGCTAATAAACAACTAATGAGTCAAGCCATTGCCTCGGGTCATAAACCTGTGGGTATGAGCCTTTATGAAGCCGGTGTTGTGGTTAAGCAAAAATTAAAAGCGTTGGGGCAAGTTGGGCAATGCTGTGACAGTATCGACAGTATTTTACCCAGCTTAATTGAACAAGGCCGTCTACCATTAGTCAGCTCTATTGGTTTTGATGAAGAGGGACTTTGGTACAACGTAAATGCAGATGAAGCGGCCGCAGCGATTGCGAAAGAGCTTGATGCAGAACTTATTTTTATGACTGATGTAGAAGCGGTACTTGATGCAAATAAGCAACCATTACATCAACTTAATACGCAGCAAATAGATGCATTAATTCTTCAAGGAGTTATTCAGGGCGGGATGGAGGTCAAAGTTAAGACCAGTCTTCTTGCTGCCCAACATTTACGACGTGGTGTGTATATCTCAAGCTGGTTAAAGCCAGAAAATTTAGTCGCTTTATTGCAAGGCGAGCACGTTGGAACAAAGATTACACCATAGGTATTACATGTTAACTCACTTTTTATCGGGTCTTGAATTAGACCAAAAAGGCGCGCTTAAATTATTAGACTTAGCGCAAAAAATTAAAGCAAACCCTGTTGATTTTAGCCAAGCGTTAGCGGGCAAATCAGTGGTGACATTATTCGAAAAACCAAGCTTACGCACGCGTTTATCATTCGATATAGGCATTAATAAATTAGGTGGCCATGCTGTGTATTTAGACTCACAAAATGGGGCTATGGGTGCACGTGAATCGGTGAAAGATTTTGCTTTAAATATTTCTACTTGGGCCGACGGTATTGTGGCTCGTGTATTTGCACATAAAACATTAACTACGCTTGCTGAATTTTCGTCAGTGCCTGTGGTGAATAGTCTGTGTGATTTATACCACCCATGCCAAGCATTAGCGGATTTCTTAACGCTGCAAGAAGTACACGGCGATGTCAGTAAACTGAAGCTTGCTTATTTAGGTGAAGGCAATAACGTGACGCATTCACTTATGTTACTTGCTGCAACGTTAGGGACTGATTTTGTGGCGGTTTGCCCTAAGGGGAGTTCTCCAGATTCACAGATTCTCAAACAAGCAGAGCAAATTGCAGCCATGAATGGTGCATCTGTGATGGTCAGTGACAGAATTGAAGCGGCAGTCGGCGCAAATGCAGTCTATGCTGATACGTGGGTATCTATGGGAGATAAAACCCCACTTGAGCAAGTTAAGGCTAAATATATGCCGTACCAGTTAAATCAAGCGTTGCTTGATCAAACGGGCGCGCAAACAGTGTTGCATTGCCAGCCAGCTCATCGCGAATTTGAAATTACCTCTGAGGTAATGGATGGCCCTGCATCAAAAATTATTCAACAAGCAGAAAATCGTATGCATGCGCAAAACGCACTGCTTGTCACATTATTAAATCCAAATTTTGTTTAAGGAACACCAATGAGTTCAATCAAAAAAGTCGTATTAGCCTATTCTGGTGGTCTAGATACATCGGCAATCGTGCCGTGGTTAAAAGAGAACTACGGCTGTGAAGTTATCGCATTCGTTGCTGATGTAGGCCAAGGTGCTGAAGAGCTTGAAGGCGTTGAGGCCAAAGCAATCGCTTCAGGTGCATCTGAGTGTTATGTGGTTGACCTAAAAGACGAAATGGTCAGTGATTATATTTATCCGACATTAAAAACAGGCTCTATCTACGAAGGTACTTATTTACTGGGTACGTCGATGGCGCGCCCTATTATTGCAAAAGCACAAGTAGAGATTGCGCGTAAAGTGGGGGCTGATGCACTGTCGCATGGCTGCACAGGTAAAGGTAACGACCAAGTGCGTTTTGAATCATGTTTCGCAGCATTAGCGCCTGATCTTAAAGTGATTGCGCCATGGCGTGAATGGGATTTATCAAGCCGTGAATCATTACTAGATTACTTGGCTGAGCGTAATATCCCTTGTTCAGCATCTGCTACAAAAATTTACAGCCGTGATGCAAACGCATGGCACATTTCGCACGAAGGTGGCGAGCTTGAAGATCCATGGTGCCAACCGAGCGATCAAGTGTGGACCTGGACTAACTCTCCAGAGCAAGCACCAAACGAGCCTGAATATGTGACATTAAACGTAGTAGAAGGTGAAGTGGTTGCGGTTAATGGTGAGACATTAAAACCATACGATTGTTTAGTTAAGCTAAATGATATCGCAGCGCCACATGGTGTAGGCCGTGTAGATATTGTTGAAAACCGTTTAGTCGGTATGAAATCGCGTGGTTGTTATGAAACACCAGGGGGCACAGTAATCATGGCTGCACTGCAAGCTGTTGATGAGCTCGTGTTAGATAAATCAAGCCGCAAGTGGAAAGAAGTGCTGGGTGGTGAGTTCTCACACTTAGTGTATGACGGCCGTTGGTTTACGCCGCTTAAAGATTCAATTCTTGCAGCTGCTGAATCACTCTCAAAGCTGGCAACAGGTGAAATTGTTCTTAAACTGTATAAAGGTCAAGTAACTGCAGTGCAGAAGAAGTCACCTAACAGCTTATACAGTGAAGACTTTGCAACCTTTGGTGAAGATGATGTATACGACCAATCACATGCTGAAGGGTTTATTCGTTTATTCTCACTTTCGAGCAGAATCTCTGCATTAACGAAAAAATAATTTTATTTTGCCCCGTTCAGCGGGGCAATATCAGCGTTTGGAGAGAATTCAATGGCATTATGGGGCGGACGTTTTTCTACGGGTCCAGATGAAGCATTTAAGCAATTTAACGATTCACTTCCCTTTGATTATCAGCTTGCAGAGCAAGATATTATTGGCTCAGTTGCGTGGGCCGGTGCGCTTAAACAGGTTGATGTGTTAAATCAACAAGAATACGACGATCTTGTCGCAGCACTTAATACTCTGTTGGATGAGGTTAAAGCTAATCCACAGGCTGTCGCTGTGGCAGGGCATGAAGATATTCATTCTTATGTTGAGTCGGCATTAATTGACAAAGTTGGCGACTTAGCAAAAAAACTTCACACAGGTCGTAGCCGCAACGACCAAGTTGCTACAGATTTCCGTTTATGGTGTCGCGATACAGCGGATCATATTCTTGACGCTATTGCTGATTTAAAGGCCGAATTTATTGCTTTAGCAGAACGTGAGCTGGGTACTATTTTACCGGGTTATACACATTTGCAACGCGCGCAGCCCGTGCTCTTTAGTCATTGGTGCATGGCGTATGTGGAAATGCTTGAGCGTGATGAAAGTCGTTTAACAGATGCGAAAAAGCGTATGAACTTTTGTCCATTAGGCAGTGGCGCACTGGCTGGTACGGCGTACCCAATTGACAGGCAAACGCTTGCCGAGGGGCTAGGTTTTACCGCTGCAACGCGCAACAGTCTTGATGCAGTGTCTGATCGCGACTTTGTGGTGGAGCTATTAAGCTGTGCCTCTATCTCAATGATTCATTTATCTCGTATGGCTGAAGATCTTATTTTCTATAATTCTGGTGAAGCAGGGTTTGTTGAATTGTCGGATGGTGTGACGTCGGGTTCATCATTGATGCCACAAAAGAAAAACCCAGATGCACTTGAGCTAATTCGGGGTAAGACAGGGCGAGTTTTTGGTGCTTTTAGTGCCATGATGATGACCTTAAAGGCCTTACCACTTGCATATAATAAAGATATGCAAGAAGACAAAGAAGGCTTGTTTGATGCGATGCCAACGTGGCTTGCGTGTATTCATATGGCACAAGCTTGCATTAAAGGGATTAAAGTTAATGCTGAAAAGACCCTAGCCGCAGCAAAAGGGGGGCACTCTAACGCCACCGAATTGGCTGACTATTTAGTGGCTAAAGGCATCCCCTTCAGAGAAGGCCACCACATCGTAGGCACCTTAGTGCAAATGGCTATTACCGAAGGGAATAACTTAGAAGATTTAAGTTTAGAGCAATTCAAATCTGTGCATAGCATTTTCGAATCAGATGTATATCCTGTATTAGAAATAGATGCATGTATTAAAGCGCGACAGGCTTTAGGGGGTACTTCGTTAGAACAAGTAACGAGCGCCATCGATAATGCCAAGAAGTCTGCTAATAAAGATGTGTAATGCACATTAAGCTGATGCCGAATTAATGGTTCTGTTATTTCGGCTCAAAGCTATGGATGGCTGAATTCTTGCCGCACCAAAGTGACAGCGTGCACAGACATTTTATAGTGTGGTGCTGATAGTTTATAAACAATAGCCAAAAATTTGGCACGATGTCTATTAACTCAACGCCATAATGTATTACTCGTTATGCAAAAAGTGTGATGAGGCTGTTTGTCTTATACACGATGAAAATAATGTGTGTCGCTCACTTTAAAAGAACGAAATTCATTTTGAAGTCTTGTGATAATGCGGTGATCCCGTGTAAAAACGAGGCTTAACTCCCTGGATAGGAAAAACGCACGGTTACCCCTGTGCGTTTTTTTATGCCTAAAATTTACAAAGATCAGCGGAAATTGATCCAAATGATCGTTGTTTCTAAAAAGTTGGATCACTAATTGCAATGTTAGAGACAGCAGTTATTTTACTGCAAAAAGCGTCAAAAGAATGAGAACGCTTAACTCAGCTTACAACCTGTTGTAAGCTTATTGTAAACAACTAATAATTTTAAAGGATTTAACTGATGCAAGTTACGAACAATAGCCAACTTCAAATGCAAGCTTACAGCCAAATGCAACAAACAAAGCCCGCTTTGGAACAAACTACTAGTAATAAAACCCTGCAATCTGATACAGTGAGCATATCAAGTGAAGCGCTTTCTCTATCAAGTGGCGCAGAAATTCAACGTGGCGGTGGTGCAATGCTTCCACCAAGTAAGAAAGAGTACTAGGCACTGAATGTTTTTTATAGAGCAACTTGGTTTTTTCTCCCTATCTGCGATGAGCGCATGGGGATTTTTAATGGCATTCTTTTTTAATATTTTTGTTTATTTTATCGACGAAAATAAAAGAAAGACCACGTTGCTCTTAACTTCATTCATTATGATGCTTTCCTATCTAGGTGGAGACTATTTTTTCAATTGGCTCACCTACACTGCGACTACATTTCTTGATTGGGCTTTATATGACATAGCCACACTTGTATTTTTAGTTGCTTCATTTTTTATTATAAAACGGACTACTCCTTCTTTTATCTACCTTGTAATTGGCTTGATAATTAACACCTTATTGTTTCTTTCTGTTTATATAGATGTTGAAGTTTATAAAAATACAACGCATTGGATTTTATGGGATATCTACTCTTTAGGAGTCAACATCGTTGATTTCACGATGATCATTGCTTTGATAGTTGATCGCGATTTTCTTCTGCTAAATAAATTAAAAAACACAGTGTTCTCTTCTCTCAAAACTCATAAGTTAGCTTAAAAAGTTAAGCTATGTATATCAGTGATGTAGTAGGAAGCCTGATAGGAGCCTTCATTGAATGGGGGTTTTTAATGGCATTCCTTTTCAATTTAGTAACCCACATTAACAAACCAGATAAACGTCTTGTCGTTTTGTCCTTGATAATGATGCTTTCATACTTCTTGAGTGGAGTATTAAATTTATCAAGCAATATTTATCTGAACTGGTTTTACTTTGATGTTATAACCATCGCGGCCATATTTATTTGGATTTACTGTGGGCGAGCCGACTCTTTCTGTGCCATTTATTATATCGTTGTAGGCTTGTTTTTAAACTCTCTTTTGATGCTTTCTATTTTTGTAGATATCGTACTTGTTGAAAATCGTACTCCTTGGATCCTTTGGAGTATCTATTCGTTCGGCGTAAATATTATTGATCTTATGATGATAGTCGCATTACTCACTAACAAGGATTTTTTTAAGTTTGCAGCAGTAGCGAAACGTTTTAGTTCTAAAGCGACTAGAAGACTGCCCTGTGCTTAAACTCCTGCAAGAAAACTTTGGCCTTTATCTCGCTACTTTCATCATGTGGGGATTTTTAATGGCCTTTTTATATAACATGGTGAAGAAGTCTTCATCGCCAAATGGTGATAGAACAGTGATGTGGATGGCACTGGCTATGTTTATCTCTTACATGGCTAGTGACCCATTACTTAGTATAGCGTTTGGCTACAATATGTTAGATTCGAGTTTTGCATACGTCATTTGGGCTGGCTCTGATTTATTGATGTTGGCCGTTATCTGGTTAGTCGCCCACCAAAAAACTTTTCTTGAAGTGCCTGCAAAACTGTATATTTACACGGGGCTTTTAGTAAATACATCGCTGTTTTTAGGGATGTACTATGATATTAACTACACTTATACGGGTGAGTGGTGGTTTTGGGATTTTTACACTATTACAGTGAATCTCATGGACATGATGATGCTTATAGCGCTGTTTTGTAATAAGGATTTTTTAGGGTTAGTAAAGCTTTATAGAAGCATGCGAGGTCAAACCAAATTAGCCTGACCTCACCCGCTCTAGAAACGGTATTCCCAGCTTGTTCTAAGTGCTGTATTCGTGTTTGAGTCGTCGCCCATCTCATCTTTTGAGACCAGCCCTGTTACTTTCCAAAGACCATTGAAGAGTGCTTGTTGGTAGCCAAGTTCAAGTTGCAATTGGCTTACGCTGGTAATGGTTTCGTTATCAAGGCGTTCACTATCAATCCATCGTAGCTTTGCATGTCCACCATAGCCATCTAAAGTATGGTAATAGGCTCCAAGGATAGCCGATTTACTTTGTTGTGGTATTGAGCTTCCTACAAGTCGCTGGCGTTGAGTATAGCTTCCTGAGCCGTAGACACACTCGCTATGTAGTTCACATGTTTGTTCTGTATTTGAGTACTCTAAATACGTTTTTAATAAACTATCCGATGTACCAAAATAACTTTCAACGCCTAACGTGTAGAACGGATCGCTGGGTGCTAAACCACTTTTGTTTTGACCCATTACCTCTGCGTAGAATGCCACAGGGTGCGATAACGCACTTGTTGAGTACTTAATATCAAAACTTGTTAAACGGTGAGTCGATTCGTTATTTTCTAATGCAATGACATCACGCTCGGTTGATGTTAAATAGTCAGAGCCGGCAGTATTAAAGGCAACTTCTAGTCCCATAAGTGGTGTACTGGCAAATCTGAGGGCCCAATAATCACCTTGTTCACTGTTGTTTAGATACGGTTTTTGCTTGGCATATATCCCCGTTAACTGCCAATTCCCCACAAACGATAACCAATGTGGGCCAACATACTGGCTATTAGCTCGACTAAAACGCAGTCCTTTCATGGGCGCGGCATTATTAGAGAGTAACAGCGCATTTTCGTTACTAGGCCCCCACCAGTGACTGACTTGTTCAGCACTAATAGACCAGTTACCGACAAGCACAGCTAAATAGCTGTCTTGGTAATTAACATGCTGTGTATCGAGTGCCTCATCGGCGTAATTAACACTGACTTTTGCACTGACACGCTGACCTGTGATTGAGCCGTAACTATTTATACCGCTTTTTTGCTGGTGGCGTTTACCAAAGCTTTGGTGTGTTTCAGGCTCGCTATTGTAATTTAAGCGCACACTCGAGCTGGTTTTTTGCTTCGCATTATCTAACGCATGTTTTACATGCTGATAAGCAAACAAGCTTTGCGCGTTAAGTTGGCTGGTATTTACAGACGCTAAGTCTCGTGCAATTCCTTGCCACATAAGCGGGTAGCTATTAATTGGTTGCTTAATAACGCCTTGATTAAATAGCATTTCGATTGATGCGCGTAGCAGTGGGTCATCGCTTTCTATCCATGGCCCAGCAATACTTGGCGCAGAGATCATTAGTAATGCACTTAAGCTAATGAGCTTCTTTAATTTCATCCGTGTATTTTTTCCTGTAATGCTTTACCAACTATTGGGTCAACAAATTCACTTACATCGCCATGATGACGTGCTACTTCTTTCACTAAGGTTGAAGAGATAAAAGAATTTTTTTCGGCAGGCGTTAAAAACACGCTCTCTAAATCAGGGTTTAGGCGGCGGTTCATGTTTGCTAATTGAAATTCATAGTCAAAGTCTGACACCGCACGAATACCGCGAATAAGAACTTCTGCTTTATGCTCGCGCGCTAAATCAGCCAGTAAACCAGAAAACCCGATAACACTGACATTATCAAGGTGCGCTAATATTTTATTAGCCAGTTCAACACGCTCATCAAGTGTAAAGCAAGGTTGCTTACTTGGGTTGTGCGCAATTGCAACAATAACGTGATCGAACATTTTTGCAGCGCGATGAATTAGGTCTGTGTGGCCATTTGTTAGCGGGTCGAATGTGCCCGGATATATTGCAGTAACGTTCATAACTATCAGCTATCTATAAATTTGCTTGTTATATTAACAGTGTTTGAGTCTGTATGCAGCTTAGAAAATACGCGTATCTTACTAGTTTTTGTCCCTAAAAAGGAACGGTAAACCGATTGAGGTTAGATTTTTTCAAGGTAGTATTTTATTGCCGCGCATTTGTTTATACTGCTTGGCTTTCAGTACTTAATAATCATAAAAAACAGAGTAATCAGCATATGAGCACTAAGGATAAAATTATACACACCAGCATTGAGTTATTTAACCTCCATGGTGAGCGTGCCATAACAACCAATCATATAGCTGCACATATGGGTATTAGTCCGGGTAATTTGTATTATCACTTTAAAAATAAAGAAGATATCATCCGTCATATATTTGCTTTATATAGTGAGCACTTGCACACTCACTTCAAGCCGTTAACCCCCGATGATGATGCACTCGAAAACTTAGCAGGGTATTTAGACTCCTTGTTTGAATTGATGTGGCGATACCAGTTTTTTTATGACAACTTGGGTGACATTTTGTCGCGAGACGAAGCCCTTAAAAAAGATTACATCGAATTTCAGGCGGCATTACTTGAACAAGTCAAAGAGGTTTTATTAGCGTTGAGAGCGGGTGATATTATCACCATTGAAGATGATGATGTAACAGAGCTTGCTCATATGTTAAAAATGACAGTGAGTTTCTGGACACCTTATATCAAAGCGCGTCGCTTAAGTGGTGAATTGGCAAGACAAGATATTTACCACGGTATTTTAAAGGTGTTATTACTATTAAAAGCCCACTGTACTGAGCATAGCCTAGCGCAAGTTAACCAATTACGCGCGAAGTACTTAGCTTTAGCTAACGCTGAACCAACTGCACAATAATCCGTCTGAAGCAGTTTATTTCCTAGACGCTATAATTTTTGTTATAATCGCGCGCCCTTGAGGTTGGTATGTCTCAAGGCGTGTGAATTCCACAGTCTAAGAGTGAACTATGCTTAAATTTATCGTCAAATTACACCCAGAAATCGCTATCAAGAGTAAATCTGTACGTAAGCGTTTTACCAAGTTATTAGAAAATAACATTAAGATCGTTTTACGTCGTGTTGACGAAAAAGTGCAAGTAAGAAACAACTGGGATAATATTTCAGTTGTAAGTCTCTTGGAGTCAGAACAAGTCCGTCTTGATATCATCGATGGCTTAAAGCGTATACCTGGGATCGTACAGTTTATAGAAGTAACCGAGACTGATTTCGAATCGCTTGATGACATTTACCAAAAAGCCAAAGAATTAATCGGCCACACCATTGAAGGCAAAACATTTTGTGTTCGTTGTAAACGCTCTGGTAAGCACGACTTTACATCAAGTGATGTTGAACGCTATGTAGGGGGTGGGTTAAATCAACATGTAGAGGGCGCGCGCGTTAAGTTATCTCACCCAGAGGTAACAGTACGTTTAGAAGTGCGTGACGAAAAAGCCTACATTGTTACAGAGACTCATTTTGGTATGGCTGGTTTCCCATTACCAACGCAAGAAGATGTGCTATCACTGATGTCAGGTGGTTTTGACTCAGGTGTTGCTAGTTATCAAATGATCAGAAAAGGGGCTCGTACTCACTTTTTGTTCTTTAACTTAGGCGGCGCAGCGCATGAAATTGGCGTGAAGCAAGCAAGTTACTACATTTGGAAACAGTTTAGCTCAACCCATAAAGTGAAATTTGTCACTGTTGATTTTGAACCCGTCGTAGCGGAAATACTCGAAAACATTGAAAACAGCCAAATGGGCGTTGTCCTTAAACGTATGATGATGCGTGCTGGCAGCCAAGTGGCTGAAAAACTAGGTGTACAAGCACTTGTTACCGGTGAGAGTATTGGCCAAGTTTCGAGTCAGACGCTGGCAAATTTAAGTGTGATTGACCGTGTCACCGAAACGCTGATCATTCGCCCACTTATTCAACACGACAAGCAAGATATTATTAATATTGCACGTAAAATTGGCACAGCAGAAATGGCAGAGAGTATGCCTGAATACTGTGGTGTAATATCTAAAAAACCAACAGTTAAAGCAAAAATTAAAACCATCTTAGCTGAAGAAGCTAAATTTGATTTTGATGTACTTAATACGGTGGTTGAAAATGCACGTGTTATGGATGTCCGCGACATTGATACCGAAGCAAAACAAGAAGTGAAAGAAGCAGAGTCAGTCTCTGATATTCCAAAAGACGCAGTGGTTGTTGATATTCGTTCACCAGAAGAAGAAGACGCTAACCCGCTAGAGCTTGAAGGTATCGAAGTAATTCATTTACCATTTTTCCGCTTAGCGACTAAGTTTGGTGATTTACCAAAAGATAAAGAATACTACTTATATTGTGCTAAAGGGGTAATGAGCCAGCTACAAGCGCTTATTTTACACGAAGAAGGCTTTAGCAACGTAAAAGTGTATCGCCCATAAGTAAACGGGTATAGAAAAGCGCGAATTTCGCGCTTTTTTAATGCCTAACGAAAGACGCTGACTTTTCAATTTGCTGTTAATTGGCACACCTTCCAGCTGCCACAATAGAAGAGGGGTGTTGTTAAAGCCCCGCTGATTTGGCTTTTATCATACTAAGCATGGCTTGATTGTAGGGGGTTTTCACTCCAAGCTTAGCGCCTTGCTCACATACATACCCACAAATAGCGTCAATCTCAGACGCTCTATTATGGCTAATATCTTGTTGCATCGACGAAAAGTTTGCGGCGGTTGCACTCATTACACTGTAGGCATTGTTTAGCGCGTCACTTAATGAGAGTGAAATACCTTGTTTGTTAGCAACTAAGCACGCCTCACTGAGTAAATTAATAATTCGCGAGCTAAAGTGCGGCGTACGAAGTTGACCGTTTTTTACATTATGAATAGCGCTCAACGGATTAATAGCGATATTCACCAACAGTTTTTGCCAACGAAGGGTATGAATATCATCGGTAACACTAAAATTAGGTAAGCTGCTAAAGTGCTGCTCGATCTGCTTTAGCACTTTGCGCGCCGCATCATTACACGTACCTAAAAGACTGGCACCGTCACCAGTATGATTCACGCTGTATTGAGTTGCTTTGAACCCCGCCTGCTGAGTGGTTAAAAATGATAGACCTTGATGGGCCGAAAGCGCGGCGTTAAGTTCATCCACATTGCCCATGCCATTATGAGACAAGATAACTTGGCAGTGCTCAGCTAGATAAGGTTGAAGTTGCTTAAATGCAGCTTCAACCTGAAAGGCTTTCACCGTAAATAACACCCACTCGAATGGGGCAAACTGGTTAAGTTCTTTATGATTAATTAGGCGTGCGTTAATAGGTTGTGATTTACCATTTGAAGGTTGATAAAAACGGGTGGTCAAAGTGGGCTTGCGCGTTAATAAGGTAACAGTATGTTGAGCTGATAAAAAATGACTGAATAACAAGCCAATAGCACCATCACCTACAATTAAAATATTAGCCATTGCGCTGTTTATTACCTAAATGAAAACCAAGTTTAATAATAAAGTAGCTCGAAGCACCTATAAAATCGGCAACAAAATCGGCAACTGAAGCTTGACGATAAGGCAGCATATCTTGCATAAACTCAATGGCAGCACCGTACCCTGCAAGCAATAATATTTGCACTATAAGGGGTAATTTAAACGCTTTATCCATCACCATAGCCAGTACGAAGAAAATGCCAAAATGCGCGACTTTATCAACATGTGGGAATAGGTTACTTACGCCTTTAATTTCTTTGGCGAAAAGAATAGTGAAGCCAATAATGCTGACTAAAAATATAATTTGGTATATGCGCCTAGTCACAATAAACCTTTAAACTGCCTAAAAAATGAATGGGCAGTATATCAAACAATTTTCGTATCGCACCTGAACGGTGTGCAGAAAAATGTAAAGATTTATAAAATTGACGTTATAATCCTAGGCATATTTATTTTAAAAATCTTGTTAGGAGAACCCCATGCCTTCATTTGATATTGTTTCTGAAGTAGAAATGAACGAAGCGCAGAATGCAGTGGATAATGCTAAGCGTGAATTAGAAACACGTTTTGACTTTCGTGGTGTTGATGCATCAATCGAATTAAACGACAAAGTCATTAAGCTAAAAGCTGAAGCACCACAGCAAGTTATGCAATTATTCGATATTCTTGCTGCGAAAATTTCAAAGCGCGGTTTAGACGTATCTAGTTTAGAGCTTAGAGATGAGTCGCGCAGCGGTAAATTCGTCATGCGTGATGTGGCACTTAAGCAAGGTATCGAAAAAGACGTTGCAAAGAAAATCGTCAAGTTGATTAAAGACTCAAAAATTAAAGTACAAGCCGCTATTCAAGGTGAAGAGTTACGTGTAACGGGTAAAAAGCGTGATGATTTACAAGAAGCAATGCAAGTTGTTCGTACTGCTGATTTAGGTCAACCATTCCAATTCAAAAACTTCCGCGATTAATTAATTTTATTGCGAAAGCACTGTCTGACTACGAACGCACAGCTCTACTAGAAGAACGGTGAAGTTGTGACTAATCTAAAGCCAAACATAAACGTGTTTGGCTTTTTTATTTTACTTTCTATCTAGCTTTATTTAGAAGTTTAGACGTCCATTGACATTTATTCCTAAAATCATCACAATAGCAGCCTATTTTCAAGGTGCTTGCTGTATCTGCTTAGATACATGCTATTTCAAAGGCTGAAATAACAGCAAGATAATCGGGAAGCTGGTGCGTTTTCAAGGAGAAAACAATGCCAACACTGCCCCCGCAACGGTAATGCGTATGCTCAGTATATGCAGAGTCCGGAGACCGGCCTTGAATTAACTTACTATTTGCGTGTGCGGTGGGCACAGGCTAGGGGATATCATGCTAAATAAATCTACGTTAGGCGTAGCGGTTGCTGCTGCGTTGTCTTTTTCTGTGTCTGCGGATGAGCAATCAATCGAGCACATCACAGTGACTGCCAATAAATTCGAACAATCTATTAATGAAGTCTTAGCGAGCGTTACAGTCATTGACCGTGCTGATATCGATGCAAGCTATGTTCGCGACTTACCTAGTTTACTGGCAACACAAGCCGGTTTCCAAATTAATGCTAATGGTGGTTTTGGGCAAAGTTCAGGTGTTTCACTTCGGGGTGCCAGCTCACGTCATACGCTTATTTTAATTGATGGTGTACGCACAGGTTCGGCAACGCTGGGCTATAAAAGTATTAGCAATATTCCGTTAAACAGTATTGAACGCGTTGAGGTCATTAAGGGTTCTCGTGCTGCTGTGTATGGCTCAGATGCGTTAGCGGGTGTGATCAATATTATTACTCGTAAAGCACAAAATACCACTTTGGATGTCACCTTTGGTTCAGATTCTTACCAAGAGTACCAAGTGGCTACTGGTGGTCAGATTGCAGACGTCGATATTTCTGTTAATGCAGGTTACGAAAAAACAGACGGCTTTGATGTATTACAAGGTGTAGCGCCTGATGAAGATGGCTATGAAAATAAAAACCTTGGTTTTAACCTAGGTTATCAAAATGAGCGACTAGGGGAGCTTTTATTACAGGGTCAGTACTCAGAAGGTGAAGCGCAATACGATAGCTCTTTTAGTCCTGCTGATAGTACAGTAGAAAAAGGTGAGTTCGAAAACTACCAAGCTTCATTAGGTTGGAAAAAAGCATTCGAAAAACACGCCCATGCGATTGATATTGCAATCTCTAGCGACAGTTCAGATGACTCGCGTATCGACTACACCGGTGCAACGGTGGTTGATAAGTTTGAGACAGAACGTGAGCAAATCGATTACAACGGCCAATATTTTTTAAATCAAAGTTTAACAATTAGCGGTGGTTTAAACTGGTATAAAGATGAAGTAAATACTAATTCTGGCACTTATCTAAAAGACAGTCGTGAGGTATTCGCTGCGTTTGTTGGGGCTTACTACGATGATGAGCACGTGCTGGCAAATCTGACTGTACGACAAGATGATGACCAACAATTTGGTGACGAAACAACCTATACGGCAGCGGTCGGTTATCATCTAAATGATATCGCGACATTCCGCTTAAGCCAAAGCACCGGCTTTAAGTCACCAACCTTTAATGATCTGTATTATCCCGGCTCTGGTAACCCAGAACTCAATCCTGAAACATCAGATAACCAAGAGTTAGGTTTATCACTTAATGTGAATGATATCAGCCTAGATATCGCTATTTTCCGCAGTGAAATAGATAACAAAATTGCCTGGGCACCAAATGCATCCGGCGCTTGGCAACCAACGAATATCAATCAAGCTCGCCACGAAGGGGTTGAATTTAGCTTTAAAAACCAAGTGCTAGGTTTTGATCACAGCTTCAATTTTACCTACCTATCAGCAGAGGATACTGAAACAGGTAATGCATTGACCTATGTATCTAAACACAGCGTGAATTGGTCATTACATAAAGCATGGGGCGACTTTGATGCTGGTATTGATATGCAATATCGCGGTGATCGAGATGGCAAACTGACACACTTACCTTCATACACGTTATGGAACCTTGTGGGCCATTACCAAGCAACCGATAACCTGACCGTGTCACTTCGCGTAGAAAATCTATTCGATAGAGAATATAACGCCGTTGATGCGTATGGGAAAGATCTCGATGGTGATTTCATCAACGACGAATTTTATTACTACAATACGCCAGAGCGTCGCTTATTTGTAGGTGCCCGTTATCAGTTCTAATAATAAAGGAAATTATTAGTTCTGCGTCTAAAAGCTCGCTACCTACTTAGCGGGCTTTTTTCATTTTAATTTATCGGCGTAATAACGAGCGAACTTTTCAAGTTTAGGGGCAATAAGAATACTGCAATAACCTTGGTTCGGGTTTTCGTTATAGTAATCTTGATGGTATTGCTCTGCTGGGTAAAAGTGTGTAAGCGGGCTCAGCTCGGTGACAATCGGCTCACGAATTTGTTTTTGTAAGGCTGCTATCATCGCCTCTGCTTCATCTTTTTGCTGTTCATCATGATAATAAATGACACTGCGGTATTGTGTGCCAACATCATTACCTTGGCGGTTTAATTGTGTCGCATCGTGCAGCGTAAAAAACATTTCAAGTAAGGTATTGTAGCTAATAATGCTGCTATCAAAGTCCAGTTGTACGACCTCGGCGTGTCCGGTTAACCCCGTACAAATCTGCTGATAACTGGGGTTTTCAATCTCGCCGCCAGCATAACCAGAGCTTACATTTAATACGCCTTTGACGCGTCTGAATGCGGCATCAATACACCAAAAGCAGCCACCACCCAATGTGGCTATTTGTATGTTGTTATTCATGTTTTACTCCCTCACTGTTTTGCTGACTATAGCTGAAAAAACAAAACGCCGTAAAGACGGCGTTTTGTTAAAAGCTACAGAGCGTCTAAATTTCTTCTAACGGTTTGTCTTTCGCTTGCTGTTCCAGTTTACTTTGTAAGTACTCTGGTGACTGTGTATTACGCGCAAAGGCAGTATACGCAGCGGGCACAACAAACAAGGTGAGTAAGGTTGCCACAATTACGCCGGTGAATACCACAACACCAATTACCATACGGCTTTCTGCACCCGGACCACTTGCGAGTACTAGCGGTACAGAGCTCATTACGGTTGTTAATGAGGTCATAATAATGGGACGTAAACGCTGCGTAGCAGCTTGTGTAATGGCTTCGTTAAACTCAACGCCTTTATCTCGTAGCTGGTTTGCAAATTCAACAATCAAGATACCATTTTTAGCACTTAAACCTATTAGCATCACAATACCAATCTGGCTGTAAATATTTAGCGTTAAGTCTGTGTACCATAAACCAAATAAGGCCCCAACTAAACCGAGTGGCACGGTTAGCATGATCACCAGTGGGTGAATAAAACTTTCAAACTGGGCTGCAAGCACTAAGAACGTCACTGTCAGTGCAAGGATGAACACATAGGTCATCGCTGATGCACCTTCGTAAAACAGCTGAGACTCACCTTTGTAATCAATGGCGCCATCAATGTCGTTCTCTTCAGCGGCAACCTGATTTAAAAAGTTCAGTGCTTCTTCTAAGGTGTAGCCATCAGCTAAGTTGGCGCTAAGAGTAATCGCACGCATACGGTTGTAGCGATTTAAACGTGATGCAGTCGCTTCTTCTTTTAGCGTAATGAGGCTATCTAGCGGCACGAGTTCACCACTACGTGATTTTAAGTAGATATTTGAGATATCCGTCGGGTTAGCAAAGTCTTCTTTGGTCCCTTTTAGGATCACATCGTACTCTTCACCACGGTCGATAAAGGTTGTCACTCGACGTTGACCTAGCATGGTTTCAAGAGTGCGGCCTACATCGGATACAGACACGCCTAAATCAGCGGCTTTGTTTTTATCGATATTGATTAAAAACTGTGGGAATGTCTCTTTATAGTCGTGGTCAATGCGCACAAGGCCTGGGTTTTTCTCAGCACGTTTAATAATGCGGTCACGCCAATCGGCTAATTGGTCGTAATCGTTACCTTGTAATACGAACTCAATTGGACGTGATGAGCCACCGCCACCAATACCACTGCGCATAATAGCAAAGGCTCGAATGTCGGTCACTTCTTGCATTTTTCCACTAATTTCATCGATCACTTCCCATGTTGAGCGTTTTCGTTTATCCCAATCGGCCATACCAACGATTGCAACACCCCCTTGGCCGCCCCAGCCAGGTACACGAATGAGCACACGGCTCAACTCACCAGACTCTGAATATGGCATTAAACGCTCTTCGATTTTAGCCATATTAGCGGCGTTATTTTCGTAACTTGCCCCTTCAGGGCCGCTCATCATGATAAAGAAAGTACCGCGGTCTTCTTTTGGCGTCAGTTCCGAAGGAATTTGCTGAAATAGCATGAAGCTGGCAACGCCTGTCATGATCATGGTGAGCAACAAGCTCCATTTTCGACTCATGTTTGATGCTAGTGAATTACGATACGCATGTTCAATTTTGGCAAATGTTTTATCCATCCATTGGCTAAATTTACTTTCTTTTTCAGAGGCTTTAAGTACCTTTGAGCACAGCGCTGGTGACAAGGTTAGCGCTGTAATACTTGAGAAAAACACAGCCGCACTCACTGCCATGGCAAATTCTGTGAACAATGCGCCAATACGGCCATCCATAAAGACCAGTGGCACAAACACTGAAATAAGCACCAGCGTGGTGGCAATAATGGCAAAGCCTACTTCACGTGCCCCACGAAAGGCAGCAAGTAAAGGTGGCTCACCAAGCTCTATACGGCGGTGAATGTTTTCAAGCATTACAATGGCATCGTCGACCACTAAACCAATGGCTAACACTAAAGCGAGTAGGGTAAGCAAGTTGATTGAGTATCCCATGGCAAGCAAGAACATAAAGCTACCAACGAGTGCCACAGGGACAGTAACTGCGGGCACTAAAGTCGCGCGAATACTCCCCAAGAATAAGTAGATAACTAAGACAACCAAGGCCATTGAAATAGCGAGTGTGCGGTACACTTCGTTAATCGATTCTTTGATGAACACTGACGAGTCGTAGCTGTCTTGAATCGTGGTGCCTTCAGGTAGGTTACGTTTTATTTTCTCAAGTTCGGCGCGGGCATTGTCTACCACCGTAAGGGTATTCGCTTTTGCTTGTTTTACAATGCCTAAACCAATCATGTTACGGCCATTACCACGGAATAAACTTTCGTCGTCAGCGGCTTCTAAATGCACATCGGCCACTTCACCTAGGCGCACTAAGTAGCCGTCGTCGCCCCGTTTAATAACCAGGTTTCTAAAGTCGCGTTGATCCTTATAGCTGCGTGCTGTACGCACAGTAAAATCACGGTCAATCGATTCAATCTCACCAGCGGGCAGTTCAACGTTTTCTGTGCGTAAGGTATTCTCGATATCGCTGCTGGTAATCCCGCGCGCCGCCATGGCCTTGCGGTTTAGCCAAATTTTCATGGCGTACTTACGCTCACCACCGACACGTACATTCGACACACCATCAACTACGGCTAAACGGTCGACAATAAAACGCTGTGCGTAGTCAGAAAGTTGCAACGAATCCATTGTCGAACTATTAAGGACAAACCAAGCGATTGGACTTTCATCGCTGTTCGATTTTGACACCTCAGGTGGGCGTACTTGTTCTGGTAGGCTATCAAGCGCACGTGCTACACGCTCACGCACATCGTTTGATGCGGCATCGATATCGCGACTGATATTAAACTCAATAGTGATGTTTGAGCGGCCATTACGGCTTGACGAATTAATGCTTTTAATCCCTTCAATACCCGAAATACGATTTTCGAGCACTTGGGTTATTTTGGTTTCAATAATTTCTGCACTGGCCCCAGTATACGATGTGCTTACACTCACAATCGGGGTTTCAATATCAGGGTATTCACGCAGTGGTAGCATCGAAAAAGCGACGAGACCAAAGGTAAGTAACAGTAAGTTTATTACGATCGCAAAGACCGGACGTTTAACGCTAGTATCTGTAATTTTCATGGTTTAGCCCTTGATACTAACTTTGCTGCCAGTGCGAATTTTGATAATGCCTTCAGTCACGACTTGTTGACCATCTGTTAGACCCTTATCGATGGCAACCCACCCGTTATGACGTCCCGCTACATGTACTTCAACTTTATTGGCAACCCCGTCTTCAATTTTGAATACATAGTGTTTATCTTGCTGAGGGATTACTGCTTTTTCAGGCACCATGAGTGCTTGGTTTGAACTCAGTTGTAATGCAGTGTTTAACAGCATGCCAGGGCGTAATAAACCGCTTGAATTGGTAAAACTGGCCGTCACTTCAACACTGCGAGTAACCGAGTCAATGCGTGAGCTGATGTGCGTGACTTTGCCGTTAAAGGTTTTTCCTGGGTAAGCATCATTTTGAGTCATGACTTTCATGCCTAGCTGCAGTTGCGCAAGGTATTTTTCAGGAACTTTAAAGTCCACTTTTATAATACTGATATCATCGAGAGTGGTAATATTGGTGGTGCTATTAACATAAGTACCTATCGAGATTTCACGCTTACCTAATAAGCCTGAAAAAGGCGCTTTAATGGTCATTTCTGCCAGTTTAGTTTTGGCGCTTTCAAGCTGAGCTTCGGTGGCATCTACACGAGACAATTGCTCTTCAAGTAACGATTTAGCGGTTGCTTGCGAACGTGATAGTTCGGTTAAGCGGTCTAGTTGGCGTTTTTCTTCACGTAAATTGATACTCAATTCTTTTACTGCTAATTCTTCTTGTTGTGCTTGTAACTGAACTAGTTTTTGACCTTTACTTACTAAATCGCCATCATTGAAAAATATATCAGTCACATAGTCGTTTTGTGCACTGCGAATGAAGATCGCTTGATTCGCGCGCGCGCTGCCTATCGCTTCGATTAAAACGGCATTTTCTTCAGCCGTGACGGTATGTGCGACAACCTGGGTTGAACGGTCTCCAAAGTTGCTTTGCTCGCCTTGGCTTGAAGGTAAATATAAATAAATACATAACCCTAGCAAAAGGGTAATAATAAAAGGAAAAAGCGCTTTACCAGATTGTGTCGAATACATCATCGTGTTACCAGAAAATTAGTTGAGTGTAGTGTACAAAATTAGTACGTGCCCCGTATGTCAGGTATCTCATATATTTGTGCATTTGGCGTAAAAGTTAAAAGTTCAGCGTATTTGTTCCTTAATTGTTATGAGAAGAGAGGTGTAAGTATGAGTAAACAAACCAAGTGTCCGTATTGTTTAACGCTTAGAAAGATTGTTTTGGTCACAATTGTAATGTTTATTTTTTACTTTTCAGTGTATGGATAACAAAAACGCGATTTTAAAGGTACGGGCACAGGCTTCGCGACATGGTATTGAGTTTTTATTGGTCGGAGGCATTGGGCTTGTATTCATTATGCTGTTTAACCTGCTACGGCCCGGTGAGATTAGTATAGTGGAAATTTTTTTAGTCAGTAGCTGCCTTGCTGCTATATTTGTCGGCTTTTTAAAAACACAAGAGCCTTATTATAGCTTTACCTATACTAATCAGTTGCTTATATATCATCATAAAGTTGGGCATTGGCAATTAAAACGAGAAAACTTTCACCACAGTGGCGTCCCAAAAGTGGAACAAGGCTTAGAATACCTTGAGTTAAACGCAGTTGGTATTAAACTCAATAACATAGATGAATTTTTAACTCAGATTCACCCCCGAATTGCAGGGCGATTATTAATAGAACAACGTCATATATTTATGCAAGTTGTTCAAAAACATTGCAAAAATGGCAATTGCCCATCAGAATGGTTAGTTGAAGAGACGGACTACACTGCCCCTAGTGGTCAGCTTTACAAAGGATTGATTGCCATGTTTGCTAATCGTACGCAGCATTTGAGGCAATTGACAGGGTACGATTTATTGTTGCCTGCCAATGCACTTGATACTGATATTTGGCAATTCAGTGCAGATTTGAATCGTTGGAAATTAAACCCTAGTGAATTTATCAATACTCGTTTACAGAAAGATGTAAGTAATTAGGTGGCAGTAAGTAGGAAAAGGCTATGAGTCAAGAACGTTCTTTTATTAAAAGTGGTCGAAACACAATTATTCATAAAGATAAAAAACTCGACTTAGTAATTGTGAATGGCGAAACCCACCCACGTATAAAAGTGACACAAAATGGTCTTGAACCGTTTAAAGAAGATCTGCCAAAAAACCGTCGTGAAGCAAAAGAGCGTTACCTCGAAATGGTTTACATCACCAGCCCTGATGTTTTTGCAGAAGAAAAACGTCTATTGTTCATTCAAGCCCTTGATGGCCGAGAATATAAGATAGATTACAGTAAAATTGGCACTAAATTGTTTGTGCGTATTCATCAAGAAAGTTACTTATAATTTAGGGTGTTCTTGGCACTTTACTTGCTAGTTATCTTCTTATTTGGCCGTTGGTTATAAAGCCAACGTTGCATTTTAAGGTGGTAAACATGAGATTAGTGCCTCTTGTAGTTGTTGCATTAACGACACTCACAGCCTGTGGGGGCGGTGGGTCGAGTGACACAACACCAATCGCTGCGACAGTTAATGCTGGAGCTGATCAGCAAATTATTGAAAAAAGCGAGTTTACATTATTGGCTAAGGGCTCGCCTGCTGATGGAACATTTACGTGGCAACGAGTAAGTGGCCCTGTTGTAGAGGGGTTCCCAGCAGAAGGTGCTGAGCAAACTCTCACTGCCCCTGATATTAAGCGAGACTCAGAGCTCGTACTTAAAGTTAATTATCAAACGGGTGATGGTCAGTTAGTCAGTGATGAAGTAAGCATATTCATTACCTCTAATAACCAGCTGCCTGTTGCCGTGATCACGCAAACTGCACCGCAAGAACTGCCCTCAAAATACAATGATACTATTGTGCTCAGTGGTGAAGAGTCTGTCGATATTGATGAAAATGGTTCGATAGACAGTTACTTATGGACTCAGCTTTCGGGCCCAGATTTAACCGTTGATAGCTTTAATAATCAAACGATTAGCTTTACTCACCCGCTGCTAGAATCAAACACGCCAATGACATGGCGACTAACAGTGACCGATGATGAAGGGGGCTCTGCAAGCTCTGAACAGTCATTTACGCTTAATAAAACCCTTGAAGTAATCATTGCTAACGCTGGGGAAGATCAGCAAGTTATAGAGTTTGATACCGTTACGCTTGATGCAAGTAACAGTGAAATTGTGACTGCAACCAAGCAGTGCTATTGGGAACAACTAACGGGTGAAATAGTCACCCTTGCAAATCAAAATCAATGTATCACCACATTCATTGCCTCTGATGTTGATACCGACACAGAACTTAGTTTTGAGGTTACCGTAACCGACAGTAAATCGCGCAGTGATACAGATACGGTAGTGATTGGTATCAGCCCTAAACCCCTCGGCCTTATAAATGATACGGGCATGAGCGATTGCTATAACAACACGCAAAAAATTAACTGCAAAAGTGACAACTTCCCAGCTCAAGATGCAGATTTAGGGCGTGACAGTGTTGCTAATCAACTTGATAAAGTAGGCCAAGGTGACTTGGCATTTGATTTTACAAAATTAAATGAATTTGCGGATGAGCTGCCAGACGACGCAGTAAACTTTAGTTGTGTACGCGATAACGTGACAGGCTTAATTTGGGAAGTAAAAGCGGCAAGTGCCACACTGCCACCGGCAACCACTAACCGTGCAGCAACAAATCATTACACGTGGTATTTAAATAGTAATAACGGGGTACAAACGGGCAGTGTTCAAGGTGCAGCAAACTCAACGTGCCCAAGTAACACTGCGTGTGGTTTACAAACGTATGTGAATGAAGTGAATGCGATTGATTTTTGCGGCGGCACTAATTGGCGTGTTCCCACCTATACCGAACTTCTTGGAATACTGGATTACGCTAAACAAGGTGAAGCAAGCTTACTCAACAGTGAGTTTTTTCCAAATCAGCCAAGCAATATTCAGCTAAGCGATGATGGCAACCCGTTTATGCCGTATTGGACATCACAAACCGCTGTGGATGGTACCAGTTTGTCGCAGGCATATATCATTGATATGAGTAGCGCAAACGACTTGGCCTACCCGAAAGGGAAAACCGCCTTTGTCCGCTTAGTAAGAACACCGGGAGAATAATATGCGTAAACTATCTTTCTATGCATCGGTTGCCTTACTGGCAACACAGCCTACATTTGCTATGGCGCAGGTTTGCTACGATGCGGTAACGCAAACGACCCCAGACAGCCGCTTTGTCATTAACGAAAATGGCACGGTAAGTGATGTAGAAACAGGCTTAATGTGGCAACGTTGTAGCTTTGGACAAACTTACAATAGTGCAACGGCAACATGTGAAGGCACCAGCCAGCAGCTAACCTGGGGTGAAGCATTACGCGGTGCAAAGAATACGCGTCTTGCCGGTTTTTCTGATTGGCATGTGCCTAATGTAAAAGAGTTAGCCAGCATTTTAGAGCATCGATGCGTGCAGCCGAGTATTAACGAAAGTGTCTTTCTTGCTACTAAGCTGCAAAATTACTGGAGCAGCACATCAGGAAAAGAGCGAACAGACCTTGCTTGGGTTTATCAGTTTGATAAAGGCATAAACAGTCTTCACGCTAAAGAATCCGATGTATTTCTGCGACTCGTACGTTATGAAAAATAATTTTTAATGATAGATAGCCGCGCGTTTTCAAGCGCGGTTTTTATGTCGGCCCCTTTAATTCCTTGGGCGATAAATTGCTGTGGATCGACAGCGCTTGCCTGTTCAGTCACTTGGTGTAGTTGTGTTATACATGCCACTGGCTTTTGTTCACTTATTTCTAACGCCTTGAGTACGGCGTTTAAACGCTCAGGACGACGCCATAAATCAAGTCGGTTAAAACAGCCTAGCAGTGCGTCACAATCCGGCTGCTTGTCAGTCAATATTGAACGATGAGCAACAGTGTTAAGAGCAACATCACGCACTTCATTTGGTAGACGGATCTGCTGTGCGATTGTGTGAATATCAGATTCTGTTAGCGAGAGTGTCACTTGGCTAAAAAGTAATGCTGTGTCTGTAATAGAGTGCTTGTTGGCATAATCAAAGCGCGCTTGCATCGTTTGATACAATGCATCACTCCACTGTGATTCTAACGTGGGGCTGATCACATGTAAGCCTCCAATTTTAAAGAGAGTATTTAAAAACTCTGCAAATGCGCCATCACTAAGAGATTTTTCGCATTCTAACCAAACTCGTTCCGCTGTGAGTGTTTCAAGCTCGCCTGCTTTTACCATCGCAATAAGCAAACGTTCTGTTTCTGGCGCAATAGAAAAGCCTAAGTAATGATAACGAGCAGCAAATCGGGCGACTCGTAAAATACGTAACGGATCTTCAGAAAACGCATCTGAAACATGGCGTAATAAACGGTTCTCGATATCGCTTTGCCCACCAAAAGGGTCAACTAATGTGCCATCTTCGGCTTGCGCTATCGCATTAACAGTTAGGTCTCGGCGGATTAAGTCTTGTTCTAAAGTGACATCGGGCGTGAAATCGCAGATAAATCCCGTATAACCTTGGCCTTGTTTCCGCTCAGTTCGGGCAAGTGCATATTCTTCTTTTGTTTTTGGGTGCAAAAAAACAGGAAAGTCTTTGCCGACTTGTTGGTAGCCTTGTTTAATTAGTTGCTCGGGAGTTGCACCTACGACAACGTAGTCGCGTTCTTTTACTTCACGACCTAACAGTGCGTCTCTTACAGCGCCACCGACCAAATAAACCTGCATAGTACACCTATTATTTTTACCTTTTCGGTATTTTACGTTATTTGCCAGCGATACCCAAACTCCAAAAAATAGGCGCTTTATTCGGGGCCGTGTTTTTTATCTTAAAGTAATTTTAGTATAACGTACGAACAAGGTTTTAAGTCGCGTAGTTTTTTGCCATTATAGGCCGTGATTTTAAACGCAAGGAACATCACGGTGTATTTAAGCTATTTTGGCTTGTCAGAAAAACCTTTTTCGATTGCCCCTAATCCTGAATATTTATTTCTTAGTGAGCGTCATAAAGAGGCCTTAGCGCACCTTACTTATGGACTAGGTGAAGCCGGCGGTTTTGTACTTTTAACCGGCGAAGTGGGAACAGGTAAAACAACATTAACCAGAAGTCTGCAAGAGCAGTTACCTGAAAACACGCAAGTCGCACAAATTCACAACCCGGCATTGTCTCAACTTGAATTGCTTGCCAGTATTTGCGACGAACTTAAGATTGACTATGACAGCGAAAATGCCACATTAAAAACCTTAACAGATGTGATTAAAAAGCATCTTGAGGCGAATAATTTAGCAGGCGGTCATACCATCTTAATTATCGATGAAGCACAATTGCTGGCTCCCGATGTGCTTGAGCAATTACGCTTATTGACGAATATAGAAACAGATCATAAAAAGTTACTACAAATAGTGTTAGTTGGGCAGCCTGAGCTACAAGAGCTATTAAAACGCACCGAACTTAGACAACTTGCTCAACGTATAACGGCGCGTTACCACTTATTACCGCTTAGCGAAGGCCAAGTGTTTGCTTATGTTAAACACCGTTTACTCAAAGCTGGCACTGAACAAGCGCTCTTTTCTGCTGATGCCTTAAAAGCGATTTACCAAGTAACAGAAGGGGTGCCAAGGCTTATTAATTTATTGTGTGAGCGCTGCTTAGTCGGGGCTTTTTCACAGCAAAAGCTGAGCATTGATAGTGAGCTTGTCATGCGCTCAGCAGTTGAAGCTTTACCGCCAAGCAGTGCGCCTATTTCGTCAACTGCGAACAAAGAGCCAAGTTATGTTTGGCTTTATCCTGTTTCATTTTTAGCCGTATTGGGTATGGGTATTGGTTTATCTTACCTAATATAACGAGTGATCATTTATGTCATTACTTTTAGATGCAATTAAACAATCTGGTCAACACGAGCAAACAGCGATTGATCATGACCACGCTGCTCTGCAGCTTAAACAACAACAAGAATTAACCCGTTATCGCCGTCTTGCTTTTTCGTTTGGGTTATTACTAGCGGTTATTTTAACGCTGATGGCAGGCTTTTCTATTGGTAAATGGCTGCAAAAAAATGAACCTTTTGCGCAAAAGCAAGTTACTAGTAACAGTGCTGAAGAGACACAAAGTTCTTCACAAGCAACAGAGACTTTAGCGGCAACAGATACAAATAATGTACCTGTGACAGAGGAAGCACCCGCAACAGCTGTTCCGCAAGCTGCCAATACACAGGCTAATCCACCTGTTAACAATACTGCGAATAATGTGGGCCAAGTGCCTGTTACAGTCGCACCTCAGCAGCAAATGATGCAGCAAGTTCCTGTGCAAGGGCAGCAATATCAATGGGTACAAGTACCCGTTAATACCGTGCCTGTTTATGCTAATCAAGGTTATCAAGGGCAACCTGTTTATCAACAGCCTGTGTATCAAAATCAGCCAATTTATCAGCCTCAGCAACCGCAATTTTCGCAGCCAATGCAAATGCAACAAATGACACCGCAGCAAATGAGCAGTCGAGACATTGACATGAGCAAATACAAGGTGCTGGGTAAGCCGCTAAATGATCAAAGCCCATCGCAAGTCAACCAAACCGTGGTTGATGACGAATTTAACGACGTGCCTAATAACTTAAAAAGTGCCTTCGAGAGAGCAGTGCAAGATGTCGATAATAAGCATGTGGCTGATATAACGCGCAGTACTAAAAACTCATCATACGCAGAGCCTGTCGAACTGCTGCCTGACTCGCTGCAAAGCTTGATCCCAACTATTAAGTATCAGGCGCATATTTATGCCTCTGAAGCCTCTAAACGTTGGATAAAGATAAATGGTCGTGAATTGTATGAAGGCGATAATATTGGCGTACTCAATGTGATAGAAATCACACCTGAGCAAAGTTTATTTAGTTACGACGGTTACGAGTTTACGTTAAAGGCACTGCAAGACTGGCCTGAGTAGCCAGTCTTATATTTAAAAATAGTGGTTATGGCAAAATTGAGTTTTTGAAGAAGCGGATCAGATCGACATTAAAGTCATTGGGTCTGACTGCTGCTTCTAAGCTATCGTGACAACGGTTATTTGCTAAATCAATATCTTGCACTTCGGTATAGTGTGCATGCTTGGCGTTATAAAACACTTTTACCACGGGTTTTAATGGGCTGCTTGGGTTACTTCGTGTAACCACGGCAAGCTTTTGGCTTTCAAGTTTCACCAAGGTGCCGACAGGGTGAATACCGATACATTGAATAAATTTCGTCACAAGGTCGCCATCAAAACTATCTGGGCAGCCATCTTTTAGAATTTTAAATGCTTTAATTGGCTCCATACCGGCTTTATAGACTCGCTCTGCGGTGAGTGCGTCATATACATCAACAATCGACGCCATACGAACGTACAGGCTTAATTCATCACCATGCTTACCGAATGGGTAGCCGCTGCCATCTAATCGCTCATGATGGAAACCCGCAATTTCAACTGCGATGCCACTGAGGCCTGATTGTTCTAATATTTCTTTGCTGAAACGGGCATGGTCTTGAATGATTTGATATTCTTCGTCTGTTAACTTGCCTGGCTTATTGAGTATTTCATCAGGTATTTTTATTTTGCCAATATCATGCAATAGGGCACCTGTCGCTATTTCTTGAATGATGCTTTTATCGATGCCTAAGTGTTTGGCAAAAATACTAATAAGAATTGAAACGTTAATTGAGTGTTCGAGTAAATAGGCGTCTTTTTCGCGCATTCTGGTAATGCAGGCAAGGGCATCTTGATTACGGAAAACGGAGTCCATAAAGCCACTGGCCAATTCTTGAAATGGCGCAATATCAATTTTATTACCAGTACGAATATCATTAAATGCTTTGCTTTGGAGTGATTTTGCTTCGTTGTATAAACTATTCGCTTTGGCCATTTCTGCAGACACGCTATGCGATGTATGCCAAGGGTTATGGGCGACGGTTTGCGGCTCTGGCGGCGAAGTGTTTTGCTGCTCTTCCACTTTATTGTCACTGCTCATTGTGAGCGTTTTATCGGGGTCGATAACGACTTCTAAGATACCCGCTTTAGCTAGTTTATCGATACCTCCCTGAGTCTTCACCCATCCTTGGTTTTTAATGCGGATTTTGCCTGTCTGTTTTGTAACGCTTTGTACAAACATACCGGGCTTAAGTTGATCAATAGGGAGAGTTTTCAAGGCCTTTACTTCAAGTTAAATACATTACCTTTAACCTAGCAGATAATTTGTCTTCTAGTAAATAATAATAAAGGTGATAATTTTGAAATTGGTGCAGCTTTTCGTCTATAAAGTGGTTGTTTTTCTTAATGTTAGGCTATTTTATCTGGGTATAAAAAAGCCCCTGTTAGGTACAGGGGCTTTTAGATTTTATAACAGCAAAGTTAGTTAACTTTTATGCGCTGTTTACTCATCGTCTTCAACAAGCGTCATCAGTGATGTATTACCACCTGACGCTGTTGTATCGATACTGATTGTTTTTTCAGTCAGTAAGCGCTTGATTAGCGTATCGTAGTACTCAGAGCTAATCACTGGCAGAATCGCCCCTTTACGTTGTGCTAACTGTTGGCTGAAATAGCCTAAACGTGATGAGCGAGCTGCTACAACCGCACCGGCAAGGTGAGGGTGTGCCAAGATAGCTTGTAACTGGTTAGGCTTAGCAACTTGGAATACACCTTCGGCGATACCTGTTGAAATAAACTTGTCTTTGAAAGCAACCGCTTCTTCGTAGAACAGTTCAGATGCAACGGTGATGACAGTATTACCCGCAGCAAGTGCTGTGATAATTGAAATCGCCCAGAAGTTAAATGAAGTACTCTTATCGGCATAACACACAACACAACCACGAGGCTCAAGGTGAAGCGTATTAGATTCACCTGTTGGTCCAGGTAATACAGTGTGTTTACGCATGTGCTTTTCAAGGCGGTTAAGCTGCGCACGTGCATCGGCTAATGTTAATGCTAAGTCATCAGCAAGCTCGTCGATAATTTCGACAGTAGCGACTTTTGCTAACAACTGACGTACCGCAGAAACGCGGTCGTTTAACGGTGTTGCACGCCAGATTTTTTCATCGCGTAATGAGTTTTCCATTAGCTTAGCAACTTGCTCAGCCGCACCTGAATAATGGTGAGTGTCTAGCTCATCAGGTGATAGGTTCGTCATTTGTACGTTATCAGGTGACGCTTTTTCTTTCACAAGACGTTGTAAGTAGTTAGGACCACCTGCTTTAGGGCCAGTACCTGAAAGGCCACGACCACCAAATGGTTGCACACCAACAATTGCACCAATCATGTTACGGTTTACGTACACATTACCTGCACGAGACATTTTTGCTAAGTATTCACAACGCTCTTCAATACGTGAGTGAATACCCATTGTTAGACCGAAGCCTGTGCCATTGATTTGATCAATCACATTATCAAGCTCTGAGCCTTTGAAACGAATAATGTGCACACATGGACCAAATACTTCGCGTTTAAGTACTGAAAGGTCTTTAATTTCATATAAACGCGGTGCGAAGAAATAAGCGCCATTTTCGTTGTTATCAGGAATAGCACACTCGTAATGAAGTGTTGCATTACCTTTTAAGTATTCAACGTGTTCGTTTAAGTTTTTCAGTGCTTTTTCGTCAATTACAGGACCAATGTCAGTCGAAAGTAATGAAGGGTCGCCAACATGAAGCTCTTTTAATGCGCCTTTGATCATCTCAATGATGCCATCAGCAATATCTTCTTGTAAGAATAAAACACGTAATGCAGAACAACGTTGACCTGCACTTTGGAAGCCAGAGCTGATCACATCATCAACAACTTGCTCAGGAAGCGCTGTTGAGTCAACGATCATACAGTTTTGACCACCTGTTTCTGCAATTAACGGCACTTGAATGTCGTTACGTGCAGCCAGTGTTTGCGAGATGATTGTGCCTGTTTCAGTTGAACCTGTGAACATCACAGCTTGAATACGCTCATCAGGTACAATTGTCTTACCTACTTCGCTACCACGTGCAATAACAGGTTGTACAACATGCTCAGGTAAGCCAACAGATAACATAAGGTCAATTGTACGAAGCGCAATTAAACTTGTTTGCTCAGCTGGTTTTGCAATCACCGTGTTACCCGTTACGATAGCAGCAGCAACTTGGCCTAAGAAGATAGCAAGCGGGAAGTTCCATGGGCTGATACATAAGATCACGCCACGCGCTTCAAAACGCTCATCTTCAGATAACTCTTCAGCACGAGCAGCGTAATAACGGCAGAAATCAACGGCTTCACGCACTTCATCAATGCCATCTTGCGCCACTTTACCCGCTTCTTTAATACAAAGAGCGACGAGTTCATCGTGGTGACGCTCTAAAATATCAGCGATGCGGCGAAGTAAGTTAGCACGTTCTTTAACCGGTGTTTGTGACCATGATTCAAACGCTTTTTCAGCATTTTCAAGAAGCGCAGTCATCTCGTCAGATGATTGTAGTTTCACATGACCAATGATTTCTTTGTGGTTCGCAGGGTTTTTAACTGCAATTGAACCTTCTGGTACATCATTTAACTCAATGCGATTTTCTGCAAACCAGGTGTCTAGGTTTTCTTTAAATGGTGTAATGGCATTGATGTCAGTTAAATCCATGCCTTTTGAGTTCGCTCGCTCGTCACCGTATAAATCGATAGGCATTTTGATTTGCGTGTTGTACTTATTACGCAGCCCTTGCAGTGTTTCAACTGGGTCAGGTAACAGTGCTTCAACTGGTTGAGTGGTATCAACAATCGCGTTAACAAACGATGAGTTAGCGCCGTTTTCTAATAAACGACGTACTAAGTATGCAAGTAAGTCTTCATGCTGACCTACGGGTGCGTATACACGACACTGAATTTTTTCTTGTTCAACGATTTGGTCGAACAGTGATTCACCCATACCGTGTAAACGTTGGAATTCGAAGCCTTCGTGATCGCCTTTTGCAACTTCTAAAATCGTCGCTGCTGTATAAGCATTGTGTGTTGCAAATTGCGGATACAGAACATCGCGTGCTTCAAGCAGTTTAATCGCACAGGCTTTGTATGATACGTCGGTAGTCGCTTTACGGGTAAATACAGGGTAGTGATCTAAACCATCTTGTTGTGTGGTTTTGATTTCGGTATCCCAGTATGCGCCTTTTACAAGACGAACCATTAATTTGCGGCCAACACGGCGTGCAAGGTCTGCAACCCACTCAACAACGAAAATAGCGCGTTTTTGGTAGGCTTGAACTGCTAAACCGAAACCTTGCCAGTTACCCAGTTCTTCATCACTGAATACCGCTTCGATAATATCTAAAGAGATATCTAAACGGTCAGCTTCTTCAGCATCAACCGTAAAGCCGATATCGTAGCTTTTAGCTGCAAGTGCAAGTTCTTTTAGTTTTGGTACGATTTCAGCCATAACACGTTCACGATGCGTGAACTCGTAACGTGGATGAATCGCAGAAATTTTTACTGAAATACCCGGGCTCTTTATTGGGCCACGACCATTTGCAGCTTTACCAATTGCGTGAATGGCTGTCATGTAGCTTTGGAAATAACGCTCAGCATCTTTCATGGTGCGCGCGCCTTCACCTAGCATATCGTATGAGTATACGTAGCCTTTTTGTTCTTTATCAGCAGCACGTTCAATTGCTTCGTCAATGGTACGACCCATTACGAACTGCTTACCCATGATCTTCATCGCGAAGTTCACAGATTTACGAATAACCGGTTCACCTAAACGACCAATGGTTTTCTTAAGCACACCAAATTGTTGCTCTTTAGATTTGTCGCTGTAGTTAACCATTTTACCCGTTACTAACAGACCCCAAGATGAGGCGTTTACGAATAAAGAGTCACTGCTACCTAAATGCGAACTCCAATCACCCTTGGCAAGCTTGTCACGGATAAGCGAGTCTTGCGTTGCCTTATCTGGAACACGTAGTAATGCTTCTGCTAAACACATTAAAACAACGCCTTCTTCACTCGATAGTGAGAATTCGTTTAACAGTGCATCGACACCGCTTTGACCATCTTGGTCGCGACGGATATTTAAAACCATTTGACGAGCACGTTCCCACGCTCGGCTACGGGCTTTAACGCCTACTTCAGCCAAAGGCAAAATGTGATCGATAACCGCATTTTCATCTATACGGTAAAAGTCGCGGATCTTTTGTCTAATTGGACATTCAGTTGTCAAATCGCCATTAAATAGCATATGTAACCCTCTGGTATGTGGAGTCTAGAAATAAACTAAAAGTATTTCTTACCATTGATATAATCCGTGCATTCTAATTAAAATCCAGCAGAATATGCTGGTTATATTTTTCGATTTACGATAATTTACAGGGCATACCGTTAACTTAGCCGCATAAAATTCTGTTATGACTAACCCGAATAGATTACGCATGTTAGATCGTATCGATTTAGCAATTTTAGACGCTCTGCAAAAAAATGGCAGAATATCGAACGTAAACCTGGCAAAACAGGTCAATTTGAGTCCGAGTCCATGCCTTGACCGTGTTAAGCGCTTAGAGCAAGAGGGCTACATTGAGGGGTATTATGCAAAGTTAAGCGAAGCCAAGCTTAATCAAAGTTTGTTGGCTCATGTGCAAGTGTCGTTAGTGACCTCAAATACCTCAGTGTTTAAGGTGTTCAGAGAATATATTTTAAATATTCCACAAGTGGTCGAGTGCGACATGGTGGCAGGCGGATACGATTACCTATTAAAAGTGCGAGTCTCTGATATGGACGAATATCGCCAAGTTTTGGGTGATTTGGTCGATATTCCCGGTGTTGGTACGCACCACACCTATATGGTGATCGAAAAGATAAAACAAGATAGCGGTTTAAGATTCGATATCTAAACAAAAAAAGCACCAAACGGTGCTTTTTTTATGAAGATTTTTTGCTGGGTTATACCCACTCGCTTAATTAATCCCTAAAAATGATTAACTATTATTGCGGGTTGCTATTATTACGCCCAACCATCATAACGTTTACGGCGTGAAAGCATAATCGTTAAAATAATACCAAGTAATAAACCAATAAATGCAATAGCGCCGCCGTAAGTTAATAGTTGGCGTTTTTCTTTGGCACTGGCTAATTGTTTCACGTTGCGCTCAGATTCTATGGTACTTTTTAGTTTTTCAATTTGTTCGCTTAGCGCTTGGTTTTGCTCAGTGAGGGTTCTGTTTTGTTCTTGTAATTGCGGTAGTTCAATTTCTGCTTGGCGTAATTGCTCTTGCATCAAGGTCATGTCGTTATTCAGAGCTTGAAATTGCTGATGGATACCGGCGTTTTCGCTGATAAACTTCGTTTCTACCCAGCCTTCGCGGTCTTTGTCGTCGCGAATTTTAAAATAACCATTATCTTCTTCTGATAACAAGGTAATTTGAGTACCTGCATCAACTGACCCCAAAATACGGTAGTTTTTACTCGGGCCTGAATGCATAAAGGTATAGAGGTTGTCGACTATGTATGCGGTGTTTCCGTTGTCGCTTGTAGGCGCTTCTTCTGCATAGCTAATGAAAGTGGCGGCTGATAGGAGCAGCCCAAAAATACACTGTTTTAACATCAATCTACCTTGTTAATGTAACCTTGCCCAAAAATGGTCAAATTTTTAAATACGTAATGTATAGAGATAGTAGGGATTTCAACTATTAATAGCAAGGCTGATATTGTAATCCAAGACAGGGTTTGAGTGTAAAAATCAGGAAAAAGTTTGCATTAAGTAGCTGCTTTGTTTATTTTGAGCACTTATTTATTTTAAATGTACTCCGCAAAACGAATGGATACTGAGATAGAACTGAAGTTTTTGGTGTCAGATGCCGTTGTTCCACTGATCCCCGCATTAATTACTCAATTTGCAAAAACCGTTACAAATAAACCGTCACGCAGCTTACAAAATGCTTACTATGATACGCCAAGTCGTGAGTTACGCGCACTGGATATTGGTTTGCGTACCCGCTGCTGTGATAACCAGTGCGAGCAAACGATTAAACTCGCTGGCGAAGTTGTAGGTGGATTACATCAACGCCCAGAATATAACTTACCTTTAGAGGGTGGTCGCCCAGATTTAATGGCTTTTGATGCCACAATTTGGCCGCATGGCATGCAAGTTAATGCGATTGCCGACAACCTGTATCCTATTTTTAGTACTAACTTTATTCGTCGCACGTGGTTAATCGAAACCAACAGTGGAGCTAAAATTGAGGTTGTACTTGATAAAGGTGAAATTGCAGCGTCAGGTAAAGTTGAGCTGATCTCTGAGCTTGAAGTGGAATTAATTGAAGGCAGTCGCCACGAGTTATTTGCCCTTGCAGATAAACTGGTTAGCGAATGTAATGTGCGTCTTGGGCTATATTCGAAAGCTGCACGAGGTTATGGCTTAGCTGATAACACCCCACTAAAAGCAAGTAAATCGATTGGGTTTGTGCCTCTTAAAAAAGAGGCCACACAAGAACAAGCTTTGGTCGCAGGGATAAATTACGCGATTCGCTTTGTACAAAAGCATGAAGCCTGTTACTTCATCAAGCCGAGCTTAAAAACCTTGAAACGAGTCACTGATGGCATTCGATTAATTCGCCACACCTTTTGGCTGTTCGATGATATTGTTAGTAAGGATGATACAGAGTCATTACGTACTGAGTTAAAGTGGTTGCTGAGTGAGTTGGCGTGGGTAGAAAACGCCATTCAGTTAAAAACCTATATCTCAAAACGTCACGCCTATTATAAAAAAATTAATAGCGCACCAGAGCTAACTCAAGTGATTAACGACCTAAAAGAGCTTCAGCCGAGTATTGACGATGTAAAAGCGTTATTTCACAGCACCCGTTACAACCGTTTGCTGTTGCAATTGACCACCTGGTTGATTGAAAAGCAATGGCGTAAGTCGTGGGGGCAGGCAGAGTTCCAAGCAGCAGAAAAACCAGTAGCAGATATAGCCAAGCGCTTATTTGCAAAAGATTGGCACGATATGCATGAGCTTATTCCTGAACAACAAGCACTGAGTGATAAAGACTATTTATCGTTGCGTACTCGTCTAGAAAACTCTCTGTTAAGTGGTAACTGTTTGGGGGCATTATTTAATAAAGACGACAGAAGCGAGTTTCGTATTCCTTGGTTAGATATTTCGCATGGTATTTACGAGCTCAGTACTCTTGAGTATTTAAAGCAGTTGTGTGCAGGACAAGACGATCAGGAATTAGCAAAGATTCAAACGTGGCTCGAGCAAAAGTCAGAGTTTTTAGTGAGCGCCATGGAACAAAGTCGTCATGCCTCATTCAATACTGATCCCTACTGGTTATAAATCTGTGAATCGTTGGCTATTCATTGGGTTAGCGTGGTTTAGTTGTTCAACTGTCGCGACCCCAATAGAATGGCATACTTACAAGCAGCAAGAAGGTATAAAGGTCACGTATCAAAAACATGACAGTGGCATTATCGAAATTAACGCATCTGTGGTTGTTGAAGATACCAAGGCAGATGACTTTATGGCCTTACTTAGCGACACCGACAACGCGCCAAATTGGCTCGAAAATGTTCAAAGTGTAACCTTAATAGAGCGGCTTAGCCCCGCAGAGACGCTCGTTTATACGCGCTTTAACTCGCCTTGGCCGGTTTCTGATCGTGATTTAGTGAGCTACTCTTGCTATCACACCTTAAGCGATAATAAAACCGAGCTTAAAATTACCAGCCAGCCCCACGTTAAACCCTTGGTAAAAGGGGTGGTGCGTATTAAAGAGCTCACCGCTTATTGGCGCTTAGAGCAACAGCAAAATAACTTACTGATTACCCACCAAGCGTATGCAGACCCAAGCGGTGCTATTCCGCATTGGTTAAGTAATAAAGTATCTTTAAAAAGTGTGTTTAAGTCATTACAAGCATTGCGTGAACAGCTAAAAATGAATGCGTTTTCACGGACAAATCCCCCAAGTGTGCCAGGAAAGTGCTTATCTTAGTAAAGCGAAGATGACATTTTAGGTATTTATGAATATTATCTGCGAAGTTTATTCGTACTAGGAACAGCATGAAAGAACCCAAAATCCCCTTGGTCAATAAACCCAACGGCATTGGTATTGGACGTATTTTAAAAGCCACAAGGTGCTCAATTAAAGGTTTTAAGGCCGCATTTAAAGAAGAGTCAGCTTTTCGCTCAGAAATTTATTTAGGGGTGTGTTTATTACCGTTATCGGTTTTTCTGGCGCAGTCACTGACTCATTGGCTCGTGTTGTTTATTCCGTATTTATTACTGTTGATTGTTGAACTACTCAATTCGGCCATCGAAGCGCTGACTGACAGAGTGGGGATTGAATATCATGTACTGTCTGGGCGCGCAAAGGATATGGCCTCGGCAGCGGTGACCTTGTCATTGGTTATTTTAGCACTGGTTTGGCTGGTGGCGGTGTATGAAAAGATAATGATGTTACTGTAATTAATACCAATCGCAATAATACTTAATCATTTTGAGCGATGAAACCAGTCGCTATCTGCGTTAAAAATATCTGATTTACGACAGCATGGATGCAGGAGGTAGAGCAATGCAGGAGCAATTGCCGAGAACAACTAAATAACTAAATTTTTGCCTTGTTATCAATGCGGTTTTATTGCCTAAAAATAGACCACTTATTTAAGCGCAATGGTATAAAAATTTAGAGTAAAAAATTAAACACAAAAAAAGCGCCAAAATGGCGCTTTTTCAGTCTGTATACCCTATTACAGGCCAGCAGCTGCGCGAAGTGCGTCTGCTTTGTCTGTACGCTCCCAAGGGAACTCTTCACGACCGAAGTGACCATAAGCGGCAGTCGGTTGATAGATAGGACGCTCAAGATCAAGCATTTGGATTAAGCCGTAAGGGCGTAGGTCGAAGTGCTCACGCACTAATTCGATTAGACGTGCTTCTTCTAATTTACCTGTACCAAATGTCTCGATGCTGATAGATGTTGGCTCTGCAACACCGATAGCGTAAGAAACTTGAAGTTCACACTTGTCAGCAAGACCCGCAGCAACCATGTTTTTAGCAACGTAACGTGCCGCGTATGCAGCGCTACGGTCAACTTTTGATGGATCTTTACCTGAGAAAGCACCACCACCGTGACGCGCCATACCACCGTATGTATCAACGATGATTTTACGACCAGTCAGACCACAGTCACCCATTGGGCCACCGATAACGAAACGGCCAGTTGGGTTGATGAAGAATTTCGTTGCGCTAGAGATAAGCTCTGCTGGAAGAACCGGCTTAATGATGGTTTCCATTACCGCTTCTACTAGGTCGTTTTGTGAGATTGAATCACAGTGTTGCGTTGAAAGAACAACAGCATCAATACCTACCGGCTTACCATTTTCATATGCAAATGTTACTTGTGATTTTGCATCTGGGCGTAACCAGTTAAGCTCACCGCTTTTACGAACTTGCGCTTGACGCTGAACTAAACGGTGTGAATACGTGATTGGTGCAGGCATTAAAACGTCTGTTTCGTTACATGCATAACCAAACATTAAACCTTGGTCACCCGCGCCTTGGTCTTCTGGACGTGCACGGTCAACACCTTGGTTGATGTCTGGAGATTGTTTACCGATAGTGTTTAGGATTGCGCACGAGTCAGCATCAAAACCCATGTCTGAATGCGTGTAACCGATTTCACGTACAGTTTTACGTGTAATTTCTTCGATATCAACCCACGCGCTAGTAGTGATTTCACCACCCACCATAACCATACCAGTTTTAACGTAAGTCTCACATGCAACACGGGCATGAGAATCTTGCTCTAAGATAGCATCTAGAACCGCGTCAGAGATTTGGTCCGCGATTTTATCCGGATGACCTTCAGATACAGATTCAGAAGTAAATAAATGTTTTGCCATTGTATTTCTGCTCACAAATATTGCGCTTCACTAACGTCGGTAATAGCGCTAAAAAATTAAGGGGCGTATTTTATCTAAAACAATTATGTTTGCATAGTTATTTTACGCCTAGACGTCTATTTTAAATTACTAATAACATTTCGTTCTTAATAAACAGTGGTAATAGACCCATTTAATACGGATTTTTAATTGCACTGCACCCATACAATAAGTAAGAATGGGGCTTAACAAACAACCAGCGCAAATACATTAAAGGTAGGAGAATTCATGCCATCTCGCAAAGAACTTGCAAATGCTATTCGCGTCTTATCAATGGACGCAGTACAACAGGCCAACTCTGGCCACCCTGGAGCCCCTATGGGCATGGCAGATATCGCAGAAGTACTATGGCGCGATTATCTAAAGCACAACCCGACGAACCCAGAGTGGGCAGACCGTGATCGCTTTATTCTTTCAAATGGCCACGGTTCGATGCTGATTTATTCTCTACTACATTTAAGTGGTTACGACTTACCACTTGAAGAAATTAAAAACTTCCGTCAAATGCATTCAAAAACACCAGGGCATCCAGAGTATGGCTATGCACCAGGTATTGAGACCACTACGGGCCCATTAGGCCAAGGGATCACAAATGCGGTAGGTATGGCAATTGCTGAAAAAGCGCTTGCTGCTCAATTTAACCGTGAAGGCCACGACATCGTTGATCACTTTACCTACGCGTTTATGGGTGATGGCTGTTTAATGGAAGGTATCTCTCACGAAGCCTGTTCATTAGCGGGCACATTAGGCCTGGGTAAACTTGTTGCGTTTTGGGATGACAACGGCATCTCTATCGACGGTGAAGTAGAAGGTTGGTTCAGCGACGACACACCTGCACGTTTTAAAGCATATGGCTGGCACGTAGTGAGTGATGTTGATGGCCATAACCCAGAGGCCATCCGCGCAGCAATCGAAGAAGCACGTAGCATTACCGACAAGCCATCATTAATTTGTTGTAAAACAGTGATTGGTTACGGTTCACCTAATAAGTCGGGTAGTCATGACTGTCATGGTGCTCCACTTGGTCATGATGAGATCAAAGCGGCACGTGAGTTCTTAGGCTGGACAGGCGAAGCATTTGAAATCCCAGCTGATATCTACAGCGAATGGGACGCAAAAGAAAAGGGCCAACAGCTAGAATCAAACTGGGACGAAAAGTTTGCGGCATACGCAAATGCACACCCAGAGCTAGCAGCAGAATTTAAGCGTCGTACAAATGGCGAATTGCCAGCAGATTGGGCTGAAAAGTCACAAGCGTACATCGAAGAGCTGCAAGCAAACCCTGCAAACCCTGCAACACGTAAAGCTTCACAAAATGCACTGAATGCATTTGGTCCATTATTACCAGAGTTTATGGGCGGCTCAGCTGACCTTGCTGGTTCAAATTTAACAATTTGGGATGGTTCAAAAGGCGTAACAGCAGACGACGCAAGCGGTAACTACATCTACTACGGTGTACGTGAGTTTGGTATGTCGGCAATTATGAATGGTATTGCACTGCACAAAGGCTTTATTCCTTACGGCGCAACATTCTTAATGTTTATGGAATACGCGCGTAATGCGGTACGCATGGCTGCATTAATGAAGCAACCAAGCATTTTTGTATACACGCACGATTCAATTGGTCTGGGTGAAGATGGCCCTACGCACCAACCAGTAGAGCAAATTGCAAGCATGCGTTTAACGCCTAACCTTGTTAACTGGCGTCCGTGTGACCAAGTTGAGTCTGCAATTGCATGGCAACAAGCGATTGAGCGTAAAGATGGCCCAACGTCATTGATCTTCACACGTCAAGGTCTTGAGCAACAAACGCGTACTGCACAACAGTTAAGCGATGTGAAAAAAGGTGGTTACGTACTGAGTTGCGATGGTGAGCCTGAGCTTATCCTTATTGCAACGGGCTCAGAAGTACAGCTTGCACAAGACGCCGCTGCAGAGCTTCGTTCACAAGGCAAAAAAGTACGTGTGGTTTCTATGCCTTCAACTGACTTGTTTGATGAGCAAGACGCAGCCTACAAAGAAAGCGTATTACCAGCAAGCGTAACACGCCGCGTAGCTATCGAAGCGGGCATTGCAGACTACTGGTACAAATACGTAGGCCTAAATGGCGCAGTAGTAGGTATGACGACATTTGGTGAGTCAGCACCTGCTGGTGAGTTATTCAAGCACTTTGGTTTCACGGTTGAAAACATCGTAAACAAAGCAAACGCTTTGTTCTAAGCTTTAGTCGCTAAAATTTAAAAGCCCGCGCGGTCTTAGCACTGCGCGGGCTTTTTTATGGATTTTTGCTGCCAGTCAAAAGATTCGATACATACCCGACAGATCAGCAATAATTATCACTGCTACTTGGGTACTTAATACCGTAGGGGGCGTTATTAGTGTTTTGGTGAACACATAGGCACTCTCTTTGTTTTTTTAATTGCTCAGTGTATAAAAGATAATAAAAAATCAGCTCACATATAGAGGTTAATTGAATAATCTTCAGTTGCTGCTTACTTAAAATTCGGGCAGGCTGAAATAAAGAAGATTATAAAACATAACAGGAGTGAGTATGACTCAGTTTGACAGTGTAAGTGTTGTAAAAAAAGCGAATGTCTATTTTGATGGTAAAGTTTCGAGCCGTGTTGTACTTTTTGCCGATGGCAGTACTAAAACATTAGGTTTTATGCAACCAGGAGAATTTGAGTTTGGCACAAATCAAAAAGAGCACATGGAGTTACTTGCGGGAGAGTGGCAAGTGTTACTGCCAGGCGAAACTGAGTGGCAAGCCATGAAGGCTGGAGATTCGTTTAATGTAGACGCCAATGTTACCTTTCGCGTAAAGGTAACTGACTTTGCTGATTATTGTTGCTCGTACACTTAATGAGCAGTTGATAACCTTTCTATAAAGCCCGTGTAATACGGGCTTTTGCATATTTTATCCGCAGAGCATGATCTAAATCATGTGTGGTTACAATCAATTACTAATTATCTTTGATTTTCGCTTGTGTTAATTCAAATCGCCCCCAATACTAACTATGAGGTAACAAGAAAAAAGGATACCCTATGAAGATTAATATTTCTGGTCATCATGTTGACGTTACTGAGGCTGTTAGAGCTCATATCAACGAGAAATTCTCAAAAATTGCTAGCCATTTTCCATCGTTAATATCTCTCGATATTATTCTTTCAAAAGAACATCACAAGTATCAAGCTGAGATCAGCACTATTTATGAAGGTGCACGTTTATCAGTTAAAGGAGAAGATGAAGTGATGTACCCAGCACTTGCAAATGCAGCTAAAAAACTCGATGCATCGCTAAAACATCGTAAAGGGCAAATGAAAGCTAAACTACATGAAAAACCGGTGAGCACAACGCCGGAAATCGCCCATGAGATTATTCAAGAAATGAATTTAAGCTAATAAATTAGACGCTAAGTGTTAGCCACAAAAATTTAGCGCAAAACCTCGAACAAGAGAAAGCCAAACATAAATATGTTTGGCTTTTTTGGTTTTATAAACTGACAACTTAATCTTAGAACTCAGAAGCGAGGAGTGTCTTCCAATCTCATCTAAAACGCTGTAAGTTGCTTGTAACTAAGAATAAAACACATAAAGCATATGCAATCAGCAGTATCACATTGGCAATCTAAACTTAATGCACTTGGCCCTGGCATATTAATGGCCACAGCGGCGATTGGTGGCTCACATTTGGTGGCGTCGACGCAGGCTGGCTCGTTATTTGGCTGGCAACTATTTTGGCTAATCATTGTTGTGAATGTACTTAAGTACCCATTCTTTCGATTTGGTATGGAATACACCCTTGCAACTAAACAAAGTTTAGTTGAGGGCTACAAGCAAAAAGGGCCGGGTTACTTTTACAGTTTTATTGCGTTAAATATTGTGGCAGCAATAGTGAATACCGCAGGGGTACTACTTTTAACAGCCAGCCTATTACATTACGCACTGCCGGTCACCATTTCGGTGACCTTGTTGTGTTGGATTATTTTGGCTGTCTGTTTACTTATTTTGTTGTTGGGGCATTTTAAGGCGCTCGATAACGTGTCTAAAATCATTATGGTGCTGCTTACTGTTACAACTGTGGCTGCTTTGGTGGTGGCAATTAATAATGGTCTTATGGCTCCAGTTGACTACGTGGGCCCGTCGCCGTATGAGCTTGCAATGCTAGGGTTTATGGTGGCGCTAATGGGCTGGATGCCAGCTCCTATTGAAATCTCAGCGATTAGTTCACTTTGGCTTAAAGAAAAGCAGCAGCAACAAGTTATTACTAAGCAGCAAGGTTTATTTGATTTTAATTTAGGCTACTGGCTTACCGCAGCCCTAGCTTTGGTGTTTTTTTCGCTAGGTGTATTAGTGCAATACGGACACGTACAAGCCGTGCAATTAGGCGGGGTGGCGTTTGCTAAACAGCTTATTGATATGTACGCCCTTACAATGGGGGAGTGGGCAAGGCCATTGGTGTCGGGTATCGCATTTTTATGTATGTTTGGCACCACGCTTACCGTGCTTGACGGCTACGCCAGAACCTTAAATGAATCGCACAAATTATTGCCTGTAAAACAGTCCAAACACAGTTTAAATATGTGGCTTTTACTGCAAGCATTTTCTGGCATGGCAATCATTTTATTCTTTAAATCGGCACTTGGCCCCATGCTTACGTTTGCCATGACTCTCGCCTTTGTTACCACCCCAGTATTTGCATGGCTTAACTTTAGTTTAGTGCGCTCAGAGCCAAGTATTGTGCATTCCCCCTTAATTCGCACTCTAAGCTGGCTGGGTTTGGTTTATTTAGTGGGTTTTGCGCTGGTGTTTTTGGTTTGGAAGTTTACCTAATTTGCCTGAGCGAAGTGAAATCCAGCATCATTGTGTGTCAGCAGTGGGTTTATCCCAAGTCAATTTTTAGTATTGCGCGATATAAAATCGCGCCTACAATCTAGGCTAACTCAATTCCCTAATCGCATTACTTATGCCATCTAAGGTGAGTGGATACATGCGGTTGTTCATTAACTGTTTTATAAAATCAATCGATTGATAGTAACGCCAGTGCTCAACCGGTTGTGGGTTGAGCCAAGCGACTTTATCAAAGTGATTTGTTATGCGGTTTAGCCAGGCGCTGCCGGGTTCCTCATTCCAATGTTCTACACTGCCACCAGGGTAGGCGATTTCGTAAGGACCCATGGTGGCATCGCCAACAAAAATGACCTTGTAGTCACTGGTGAACTTGTTAATCAAGGTCATGGTATCAATCACATTTGAGTGGCGGCGCTCGTTGTCTTGCCAAACACGCTCGTATAAACAATTATGAAAATAGTAAAACTCGAGGTGCTTAAATTCGCTGTGTGCAGCACTAAATAACTCCTCACAGGTATGAATGTAATCATCCATTGAGCCGCCAATATCAAACAACATCAGCACTTTTACAGCATTGTGGCGCTCGGGTGCCATTTTTACATCGAGCATGCCACCTTGCTTTGCAGTAGCACGAATGGTTTCGGTTAAATCGAGAGTGTCGCTAGCCCCGGTGCGGGCAAATTTACGCAGTTTTTTAAGCGCGAGCTTAATGGTGCGAGAGCCAATTTCGCGGTCACTGTCGAGGTTGCGGTATGTCCGTTTATCCCATACTTTTACAGCACGGCGGTTACGATTACCGTCTTGACCAATACGCACGCCTTCTGGGTTAAAGCCATACGCGCCAAACGGCGAGGTGCCGCCAGTGCCAACCCATTTGTTGCCGCCAGCATGGCGTTTTTGCTGTTCTTCAAGGCGCTGTTTCAGGGCTTCCATAAGTTTATCGAGGCCACCCATCGCTTTTAACTGTGCTTTTTCTTCGTCTGTTAAGTGTTTTTCAAACTCTTTGCGCAACCAGTCGTTAGGCAGGTTATGCTGTTGTTTTAAGCTTTCGAGTAAATCAAGGTCAGCAACCCCGCTAAAGTAATCGGCAAAGGCTTTATCAAACCGGTCAAAGTGAGTTTCGTCTTTGACCATGATGGTACGCGCTAAGTAATAAAACGCGTCTACGTCGGCAAAAATGACCCCTTGCTTGAGCGCGTTGATCAAATCAAGTAACTCACGCAGACTCACGGGTAAGCGGTATTCACGTAACTTAAAGAAAAACGCAATTAACATCTTAACGACGACTCATAAAAGCAAGTTTTTCGATGAGGCTAATGTCTTGCTCGTTCTTTAATAGCGCACCAAACATTGGCATTAGGCCGCCTTTTTGGCTTTTATCATGCAGTGTTTTGGCATCGATATCTTCAGCCATCAATAATTTTAACCAATCGAGTAACTCGCTGGTTGAGGGCTTTTTCTTTATGCCATTTACATCGCGCAGGTTAAAGAATACTTCAAGTGCTTCGCGTACCAAGTCTTGCTTAACATGCGGGTGATGTACATCGATAATTTGCGCCATTTCGTCGCTCGATGGAAAGTCGATGTAGTGGAAAAAACAACGACGTAAAAAGGCATCAGGCAGCTCTTTTTCGTTGTTTGAGGTAATAATAACAATAGGGCGGTGCTTGGCAATAACGCGCTCACCGGTTTCATAAACATGAAACTCCATTTTATCGAGTTCTAACAATAAGTCGTTTGGAAACTCGATATCGGCTTTGTCGATTTCGTCAATCAGCAATACGGGGCGTTTATTATGTTGCTCTCCATAGGTGAAGGCTTGCCATAATTTACCTTTTACAATGTAGTTACTAATGTCGTGAACGCGCTCATCACCTAACTGGCTGTCGCGCAACCGTGACACTGCATCATATTCGTATAGGCCTTGCTGTGCTTTGGTGGTCGATTTGATATGCCATTGAATAAGCGTGGTGTCTAAGCTTTTTGCAAGCTCCTCGGCTAACATGGTTTTACCTGTGCCGGGCTCCCCTTTTATAAGCAGAGGTTTTTCGAGCAAGATGGCTGCGTTAACCGCTTGTTTTAATGAGTTACTGGCAATGTAGTTGTCGGTTGAATTAAAAAGCACGATGTCACCTTATCTGGTCTGAGCAGTGATTAATAATGCTATGATGCCATAGTTATTCTGCGTCTGAAAGGTATGCAAAGCGTGGGACTGTTTTGCCGTTTACCTCAACGGTTTCTAAAAACATGCTGAGTGGGCGTGCCCACATACCAAACTCACCATACAGTGCTTGGTAAATAACGAGTGGCTCTTCGGTTTCACTGTGAGTGGCGACATACTCTACTTTGTATTTTGGGCCTTTGTAATGCTGGTATATGCCTGATTTGAGAGGATGAGGTTTTATTGCTGTAGTCATGTTTTGATCTCTTGTATAATTACGTTTTGCACTTTTTAATGCTAAATAAACTGTCAACACTATGAATTATATTTCGTTAGATGAATACAAAAAAGCATGGGTTTTTCGCCATAAAGACATGCCAATTAACGCAGCAGATGCGCAGCAAATCAAACCAATGACCAGTGAACGTGCCGCTGTACTTTGGTCTACCATGGTGAGCCGCGAGCATGATCACCCAGATTTTTTTGATAAAACAGATTGGTGTGGCAAAGAAGACAGCTTTACCGAAACCATTAATTGGGAAAATGCGTGGGAAGCTGGTGAAGAACAACTCCCCGAGGCAATCTTGGCGCACCTTGATTGGGAAGCCAACACCACCGTGTATTTTTGTATGGCGCGCGACAATATTATTGAAACTAGCTTTGCAGTGTTTAAACGTTGCTGGCAAAACTTTATGTTTTTAGCCGATGGCAGTTTGTTAATGGGCAAAAAACGCGATGCAGTTGTGCAATTTTTAGAAACGGGTAATGCTAAACTGGGTAAAAAAGGCGCAGTAAAGTAGCGCTCAATTAACGCTCTATGCTATAAAACAGTCAAGCAATTGTTTTATAAGAGCGGGCATTGTCTATTTCTAATCCACAGAGCGAACCGTCGCCACAAGCCGAAATTTGGCAAACTGATGCCGAACGGGCTTTGTATGCACAGTTATGTAATGCGTTTTATGCTCGAGAAATCCCGCGTTTGGTCGATGAACCTGATGCGGCAAGGCTTAGACGCTTATTGGCAAGTTTGCCTTATTACATAGAGCGACTAGCAATACGGATAGTCAGTGGTGATGCGCCTTTACAGCTTGATTCACAAAATGGCAGCTGGCTCGAAAAACAAAAAACTACGCCGCCTGTATATAGCAAAAGTGCATCAGAAGACTTTTATAGTCAATATGCTAAGCGTGGGTTAATTGTCCCCGTGCTAATTAATGACGGGCAATGTACCACCGTGCGCATAGACAGCTTAGATCAAGTAAGCGACAATAAGGTACATTGTAATGAGCTTGGTTGGTTTACGTTATCCGGTGAGTCATTAGAACACGCGCCAGCGCAGTTATTAAAACCGTCAAAAGCAGTGATGGCAGCAGCCTGTTGTGGCCATCAATGGCAACTTAATAAACGGATTACACCTAAGCGTTTGTCATTAAGAGAAATGCTACTAGCAAGCAATATAAATTGGCGTAATTTAAAACGCCCTTTGACTTAATTTAACCGCGAAGGAGTGTTCAATGCGGGTGTTTCAATTCGCCTTGTTATGTTTGGCTTTATTTATCCAGTATCGTTTATGGTTTGGCCATAATGGTGTGCAGGATTACACTCGTCTAAAACAAGCGGTCGCCTCTCATCAAGATACAAATGCTAAATTATTAAAACGTAACAAAGTGCTCAAAGCCGATATTAAAGATTTAAAACTCGGCCAAGAAGGCATAGAAGAACGTGCGCGTAATGAATTAGGAATGATTAAACCTGGTGAAACGTTTATTCGTGTATTGCCAGGCCAACAACAAAATGAAAACTAAACAGAAAATCACTGCAATAGTTCCCGCAGCCGGTGTTGGCAGCCGAATGCAACATTCTGCGCCAAAACAGTACATCGAACTGGCGGGTAAAACCATTTTAGAGCATACCCTTAGCAAGCTTGCTGAATTAGATTTTATTCACACGATAAAAGTAGCAATAAGTGACGACGATGGTTACTTTGACGCGATACCTCAAATCGATAGCCGCATAGAACGAGTGTCGGGCGGCAAAGAGCGTGCCGACTCAGTCCTTAATGCTTTGCTGTCACTTTCTGATAACCCGCCAGACTGGGTACTGGTGCATGATGCAGCAAGACCGTTAGTGTGTTTAAGCGATATAACTCGTTTGGTCGATGATTGCCTAGCAGCTAACGAGGGCGGTATTTTAGCCTCTAAAGTCAAAGATACCATTAAACGCGGCCGTACTCATAGTGAGCAAACTGTGCCACGTGATGATTTATGGCAAGCGCTTACCCCTCAATTTTTCCCTTATCAGGCGCTTGTAGATGCACTTTCAAATGCCCTAGAGAACGGCGTGACTATCACCGATGAAGCTTCGGCGATTGAGTGGGCAAAGCAGCCAGTAAAATTAGTCGCTGGGCGCAGTGACAACATTAAAATAACCACCCCAGAAGATTTAGATTTAGCAGCGTTTCTACTGCAAAAACAACAAAACGAGAGAACCCCATGATTCGAATTGGCCATGGCTTTGATGTTCACAAATTTGGCGGCGAAGGCCCGTTGGTTATTTGTGGTGAAAAAATTGATTACCCACAAGGTTTTTTAGCGCATTCAGATGGCGATGTGGCTATTCATGCATTATGTGATGCTATATTAGGATCACTGGCAATGGGCGACATTGGTAAGCACTTCCCAGACACTGCGAGTGAATACGAAAACATCGACAGCCGTATATTATTGCGTCATGTGGTTAAGCTTGCAAAAGAGCAAGGCTATGAACTTGGCAATGCAGATGTAACCATTGTAGCTCAAGCACCAAAAATGCTGCCTCATATTCAAGCCATGCGTAAAAATTTAGCTGCTGATTTAGAAGCCGATATTTCGCAAGTGAATGTGAAAGCCACTACCACCGAAAAGCTGGGCTTTGAAGGTCGTAAAGAGGGCATTTCAAGCCACGCAGTGGTTATTATGAGTAAACAAAATTCATGAGTGAATTGAATTATTTATACGGAAAACCACTATCAAAAGCCGACTTTAAAACGTTTGCTGAAGACTTTATGGTTGACGAAGACCTCGGTATTGAATTCACTGGCAGCGGCGAGCATGTGTGCTTGCAGGTCGTCAAAAAAGGTGAAAACACCCCGTTTATAGCCAAGCGAATTGCCGAAAAAGCGGGCGTATCACCGCGTGATGTAAGCTATGCGGGTTTAAAAGATCGCCACGGTGTTTGTACACAATGGTTTAGTGTGCCTGTGCCGATTAAAAAGCACATTGAATTTAGTGAACTGAATAACGAGCAATTCTTTATTATCGCGCAGCAGCGCCACAATCGTAAATTAAGAACAGGCTGCCATAAGGGCAATCGATTTACGATTACCCTGCGTAATGTGACCGAGCCTTTAGATATTTTGTGTCGTATTAATGCAGTGCGTGCTGGGGTGCCAAATTACTTTGGCGAACAGCGCTTTGGTCATGGAGGGCATAACCTTGAAATGGCTAAACGGATGTTTGCAGGAGAGCGTATTCGCGATAAAAAGCTGCGTGGTTTAGTGATTTCAGCGGCCCGTTCTTATGTGTTCAATGAAATAGTAAGTATGCGTGTAGCTGAGCATGGTCTTGCGAAAACCATGCACCGCGAAGTGTTTATGCTTAGCGGCAGTAATGCCTTTTTTGAAGACAATATAAGCGATGACAATATTGCACGTTTAGCCTCTGGCGATATTGTTATGTCGGCACCAATGGTGGGCAAAGGCGAAAAAGGCTTAACCGAAACCGAAAAGCAATGGTTGCTCCCTTATCAGTCTTGGATAGAGGGATTAGCTGAACTTGGGCTTAAGAATGAGCGCAGAATGCTGCGCTTAATTCCCGAGTCTTTAACTGTTGAAACACTTGATGAGACAACGTTAAAACTGAGTTTTGGTTTACCAAAAGGCTGCTTTGCAACCGCGCTTTTGCGAGAGCTGGTGGACTATAAAGACGCCAGCCCAAGAGAACAAAAACAAAAGGATGCGTAAATGAAAATCTTATTAAGCAATGATGATGGAGTGCATGCAAAAGGGATTGCCGTTTTATATCATGCGTTAACGCAAATTGCCGATGTGACGCTGGTTGCCCCTGACCGTAACTGCAGTGGCGCCAGTAATTCATTAACCTTAATGAACCCGTTACGTGCGACCACGCTAGATAATGGCTTTATTTCTATTAATGGCACCCCCACGGATTGTGTTCACCTTGGCGTGAATGAGCTAACCGATGAGCAGCCTGACTTAGTTGTGGCTGGTATTAATCATGGGGCTAACTTAGGTGATGACACGCTCTATTCTGGTACGGTTGCAGCCGCAACCGAAGGCCGCCACTTAGGGCTGCCAGCGATCGCTGTCTCACTCTGTTCTAAAGAAGGGAATCATTTTGAAACGGCAGCAGCAGTGGCTGTCGGTATCATTAAAGAGCTTGCATCACACCCTCTACCGAAAGATCAGATCATTAACTTAAATGTGCCAGATATTCCTCTTTCAGAGCTCAAAGGAGTAAAAGTAACACGCCTTGGCGCACGTCATAAAGCTGAAACCATGACCAAGCAACAAGACCCGTGGGGGCGTGATATTTTTTGGTATGGCACGCTCGGCGCTGAAAGTGACGCAGGAGAAGGGACTGACTTTTACGCCATTAATAATGGGTATGCCTCAGTAACACCGTTAAGTGTTGATATGACAGCGAAGGAGAGTCTTCAAGCCGTCGATAGCTGGTTAGCGAAGATGGAGATTAATAGTGCTGACTAATTATAATCGCAGTGCATTGGCATTGGCTGAATTATTAAAACGGGATGGCGTAGAAGATGCCGCTGTACTTGAGGCGATTGCGACGACCCCGCGGCATGTGTTTGTTGATGATGTTTTACAGCATAAAGCGTATCAGAATACCGCTTTACCTATTGGTCAAGGGCAAACAATTTCGCAGCCTTATATCGTTGCGCGAATGACAGAGTTACTGCGACTTGCAGGAGTACGCGATAAGGTACTTGAAATTGGTACGGGATCAGGGTATCAAACCGCGATTCTTGCAAAAACGTTCACTAAAGTGTGTTCAGTTGAACGCATTAAAGCGTTGCAGTGGCAAGCAAAGCGCCGTTTACATAAGCTTGATTTATACAATGTAACGATGAAACATGGTGATGGATGGCAAGGGTGGCAATCGCAAGCACCATTTGAAGGGATTATCGTGACTGCCGCGGCAGCAACGATGCCGCAAGGGTTACTAGCACAACTTGCTGATGGCGGTGTGATGATAGCCCCCGTGGGCGAGCAAGATCAGCAATTAATGATGGTTGTCAGAAATGGCGACACATTCACAGAACATAAAGTTGCACCAGTACGATTTGTACCTTTAGTACCTGGTGATATTGAATAGGACGTTACACTTTGAAGTTGTTTACTAAGTTATATGATATGGCGCTTGTGTGGGCTAAGCATCGTCACGCAGAGCGTTATTTAGCAGGGATGAGCTTTGCTGAATCTGTTTTTTTCCCTGTTCCGCCAGATGTGATGTTAGCTCCTATGTCACTCGCTCAGCCAGATAAAGCATGGCGATTTGCCAGCTTTACTACTATTGCGTCAGTTATTGGTGGTATTTTAGGTTACTTGCTTGGCTTTTGGCTATTTGAGCCCGTCGTTGAGCCGCTAATTGCTCAAATGGGCTGGCAAGCAAAGTTTGATACTGCGCTAGGCTGGTTTGAAACATACGGCGTGTGGGTTGTATTTCTTGCTGGGTTTTCGCCTATTCCTTATAAAGTTTTTACTATTGGGGCAGGCTTAATGCAGATGGCATTTTTACCTTTCTTAATTGCGTCTGCAATTGGACGTGGGGCTCGGTTCTTTTTAGTGTCGGCTTTAATGAAGTGGGGGGGCGTGAAAATGGAGCAAAAATTACGTCAATATGTTGAAGCGCTTGGCTGGGGATTAGTTATTTTAGTTGTTGTTGCGTACTTTTTACTACGATAACCCCTAAAACTCACAGTTAGTATTATAAGGAGCATTTTACGATGAACAGACAGTTAGCAGTGTATGTTACTTTGTTTATTAGTATTTTGCTCTTTGGTTGCTCCTCCCGTAATGCTCCCGCTCCTGTTAGTAGTTTAGATAATCATACAAAACAAATTACCCGCAAAGTTAATATTTCTGGCTCAAGTTACAAGGTTAACAAAGGCGATACTTTATATTCAATCGCGTTTAGTGCTCAAAAAGACTTTCGTACTTTAGCAAAATTAAACGATATTCCAGCACCTTATACGATTTATCCTGGGCAACGCATTTTGCTCACAAAATCGGCACAAAAACAAAAAAAGACGAAAAAATATACGAATTCGAGTAAAAAGTCTACCGTTTTGATACAAAAAAATAACAAAAAATTAAAAAAAGAGCTTGATCAGCCAAAACAACGAGAGTATGTTCAAAAACAAGCCAACAAGAAAGTTAGTGCAAAAAATAGTAATCCTAATACAAAAGTCATATGGAGCTGGCCCGCTAAGGGTAAGGTCACGCGCCGTTTCTCTACAAAAGAAAATGGCTATAAAGGGTTACAAATCGCTAATAAACAGGGGGCATCTGTTTTAGCTGCTGCACAAGGAACTGTGGTATACGCGGGTAACGCATTGAGGGGCTACGGTAATTTAATCATATTGAAACATAATGATGATTACCTAAGTGCTTATGCACACAACTCAAAGTTGCTTGTAAAGGAAAAACAGGAAGTAAAGGCGGGGCAGAAAATAGCAGAAATTGGCAGTTCAGATTCGTCGGTTACGGCTTTAAGATTTGAAATTCGTTACCGAGGTCAAGCAGTCAATCCTGCTAAGTATCTACCTTAGCCAAAGGTATTGATAAAGTGATTTAGCTCAATCACATATTTGCTCGGGAGGACGCTTATGGGTCACACAGCAAAACTTGAGAAAACAACTGAAACAGTTGATGATAAATTTGATGACACGATGGTTGAAGATGATTCATCTGAGTTACTCGAAGAAGTCGACAACGATGATGAAATTTTTACAAAAGACGAAGTCGTCAAAAACCTAGACGCGACACAGTTATACCTGGGTGAAATTGGTTTTTCTCCTCTTTTAAGTGCAGAAGAAGAAGTATTTTTTGCGCGTAAAGCATTGAAAGGCTGTGAAGCCTCTCGCAAACGAATGATAGAAAGTAATTTACGTTTAGTGGTGAAAATTGCTCGCCGCTATAACAACCGAGGTCTTGCGCTGCTAGATCTTATCGAAGAAGGTAACCTTGGCCTGATTCGCGCTGTTGAAAAATTTGACCCAGAACGTGGTTTTCGTTTTTCAACTTATGCAACCTGGTGGATCCGTCAAACGATTGAACGTGCCATAATGAACCAAACACGAACAATTCGTTTACCTATTCATGTTGTAAAAGAACTGAACGTTTATCTAAGAACGGCTCGCGAACTAACACAAAAACTTGACCACGAACCAACCGCAGAAGAAATTGCAGAGTGTCTGGATAAACCCGTTGAAGACGTGACTAAAATGCTACGTTTAAACGAAAAAATCACGTCGGTTGATACGCCAATTGGAGGCGAAAACGACAAAGCCTTACTCGATATCATTGCTGACGAAAAAGGCTCTGGTCCTGAGGGCGAAGTACAAAATAATGACATCAACAAACACATTGTTGATTGGCTTGGTGAATTAAACCCAAAACAACGCGAAGTACTTGCACGTCGTTTCGGTTTACTTGGCTACGAGCCTTCAACGCTTGAAGATGTCGGTCGTGAAATTGGCTTAACACGTGAACGTGTAAGACAAATTCAAGTGGAAGCATTACGTCGTTTAAAAGATATTTTGCAACACGAAGGCTTAAGTACAGATAGCCTGTTTGACCAATTTACTTGAGTTGACAACAATATACCTGACTCAGGTATGAGGCCTTCGGGTCTCTAGAACACACAAAAAAGCTGACATATTGTCAGCTTTTTTTATGCACGCAATTAAAGTAAATCTTTTAATTGGTATAACAGCTGGTGTGCTTGTCTTGGTGTTAAACTGTCTGGGTCGAGCTGCTGTAAAGTTAGCTCAAGTTCAGAGGGTTCATTGTCAAACGCCAGTGCTTGCTGTTGTTGCACAGGGGCTGTAACAGGCTGATGATTTTCGAGCATTTTTAGTTTTTGCTTTGCTTGCTGAATAACGGCTTTTGGTACACCGGCAAGCGCGGCAACTTGTAAACCAAAGCTTTTACTTGCTGCACCTTCAAGCACGGTATGCATAAAGGCAATAGTGTCGTTATGCTCAATCGCATCTAGGTGAACATTAACCAATCCTTGCTGCTGCTCGGCCAGTTCAGTTAGCTCAAAATAATGGGTGGCGAATAAGGTTTTTGCGGCAATTTTTGAGGCTAAATAATCGGCCGTAGCATAGGCGAGAGACAGGCCATCATAGGTCGAAGTACCGCGTCCTATTTCATCCATCAAGACCAAAGATTGCGCCGTAGCATTGTTTAAAATGGTCGCTGTCTCTGTCATTTCAACCATAAAGGTTGAACGCCCTGATGCTAAATCATCACTTGCGCCAATACGCGTAAAAATGCGGTCAATATTGCCAATTTCTGCGCTGTCAGCAGGGACATAAGACCCAATATGTGCCATGAGTACAATTAACGCAGTTTGACGCATATAGGTTGATTTACCCCCCATGTTTGGCCCTGTGATGATCAACATCTTACGGTCGTTGCTTAACTCGACAGGGTTGGCAATAAAGGGGTCTTTCATTACTTGCTCAACAACGGGATGACGCCCTTGCTTTATGCTTATATTGTCGTTATCACACAGTGTTGGTTTGGCGTAGTTGAGCGCTTGCGCACGTTCAGCTAAATTATTAAGAACGTCTAAATCAGCCAGTACCGCAGCCATCGTTTGTAGCTGCTCAATATGCGGTGCTATAAATTCAAATAGTTGTTCATAAAGTTGTTTTTCGAGAGCCAACGCTTTTGATTGGCTACCGAGTACTTTGTCTTCATGCTCTTTTAACTCAGGAATGATATAGCGTTCGTTATTTTTTAATGTTTGACGACGAATATAATCAGCAGGGACTAAGTGTGAATTAGCACGGCTAACTTCAATGAAGAAGCCATGCACCTTGTTGTAGCCAATTTTTAAGGTGCTGATGCCTGTGCGTTCACGCTCGCGCTCTTCCAGTTTTTCAAGGATATCGGTTGCGCCTTGGCTAAGCGCACGCCATTCATCTAACTCACTATTATAGCCTGGGGCAATAACTCCCCCATCACGAATAAGTACCGGTGGTGTTTCAATGACTGCGCGTTCTAGGAGATCTTGCAGCGCTGGTAATTCTTGTGACTGTGCGATGATCTGGTTAATGCGTGGATCGCTGGCATCATTAAGTAGCTCATGCAGTGGTGCCAGCGCTTGTAATGCACTACGTAAACGCGTTAAGTCACGAGGTCTGGCTGTGCACAATGCAAGGCGCGCGATAACTCGCTCAATATCACCAATTTGTTTTAATGATTCGTGCAGTTCGCCGCACAGTTGAGCATCGATGATCGCACTAATCGCATTTAGGCGTGAGTTAAGCTCATCTTTACTGCGCACAGGGGTATGAATTCGGCGTTTTAATAAACGAGACCCCATTGCTGTAGCGGTTTTATCAAGCACCTGTGCCAAGGTGTTTTCATAGCCTCCAGAGAGGTTAACAGTGAGCTCTAAGTTTTTACGGGTTGCAGCATCTAAGATCACTGCGTGTTCGTTTTGCTCAAGGGTAATGGCGCGAATATGTGGCAGAGCAATGCGTTGAGTGTCTTTTACATATTGCATTAAACAGCCCGCGGCAATCAGAGCGCAATGGGCTTTATCAACCCCAAAACCAACTAGATCTTTGGTGCCAAATTGATCGCATAAGAGGTGTTGTGCGGTGTCTAAATCGAACTCCCATTCTGGGCGACGGCGAGCCCCTTTAATATGTTCGATTAAGTGAATATTGGCAAACGTTTCACTGTAAAGCAGTTCGGCTGGCGCGAGGCGTTGCAGTGTTGAGCTAAATGCTTCGTCAGTATTCACTTCAAGTACATTAAAACGGCCTGAGTTAATATCGAGGTAGGCAATGCCGTAAACACCGTGTTTATTTTGCCACACACTTGTGAGTAAGTTATCTTGGCGCTCTTGCAGTAAGGCTTCATCGGAAATAGTACCGGGTGTTACAATGCGCACGACTTTACGTTCTACCGGACCTTTACTGGTTGCTGGGTCGCCTATTTGTTCGCAAATAGCAACCGATTCACCCATTTGTACAAGGCGTGCTAGGTAATTTTCTACTGCGTGATAAGGTACGCCGGCCATTGGAATAGGATCGCCACCGGCTTTACCGCGATGAGTTTGAGAAATATCAAGAAGTTGAGCTGCACGTTTAGCATCATCAAAAAAGAGTTCGTAAAAATCACCCATACGATAAAACAATAAAATATCACGATGCTCGGCTTTTATTTTTAGATACTGCTGCATCATCGGTGTTTGTTGTTTTATAGTGTGTGGAGCATAAAGATCAAACGACATGTATTTACCCAAAGGCTGAATATGGAATTACATCAAGAGATTAAAACACTTGCTGCGAAATTAGGAGCTATTTTAACGGATAAACGCTTATGGATCACTACCGCTGAATCATGCACGGGCGGGGGCGTGAGCTATGCGCTAACAGATACACCAGGAAGTTCTCATTATATTGACCGTGCTTTTGTTACATACAGCAACCAAGCAAAGCATGAATTAATTGGTGTGAGTAACGAGACTTTACAGAACTTTGGCGCTGTCAGTGAGCAAACTGTTTTAGAAATGGCGTCAGGTGCTGCGAAGGCTGCAAAGGCTGATATTGCGATTGCTATTTCGGGTATTGCGGGCCCCGGTGGGGCAACCCGGGATAAACCGGTTGGTTTGGTGTGGTTTTGCGTGCATTTTGCAGGAAAAAATTACCCAAGCAAACATGTTTTTACCGGTGATAGAGCCAGTGTTAGAGCTCAAGCTATTGTTTATTCAATAGAAAAAGTTATCGAGATAATAAAATCAGAAAATTAGCTTGATACTGTGATTTCATACAGTATACTGTCTGCATTAGCCGGATTTGGAGAACAGAATGAACGATAACAAACAAAAAGCGTTGGACGCTGCTTTATCACAAATTGAACGTCAATTTGGTAAAGGTTCAATTATGAAATTGGGCGACAACAAAGCCCTTGATATTGAAGCTATCTCAACAGGTTCACTGGGGATTGATATTGCATTAGGTATAGGTGGTTTACCAGCAGGACGTATCGTTGAAGTATACGGCCCTGAATCATCAGGTAAAACAACGCTAACGCTACAAGTTATCGCTGAAGCTCAGAAGCAAGGCAAAACGTGTGCATTCGTTGATGCTGAGCATGCTCTCGATCCTGTATACGCACAAAAGCTAGGTGTAAACATTGATGAGTTACTTGTTTCTCAGCCTGATACTGGTGAGCAAGCATTAGAAATTTGTGACATGCTTGTTCGTTCAAGTGCGGTTGACGTGGTTATTGTTGACTCGGTTGCTGCATTAACACCAAAGGCTGAAATTGAAGGCGACATGGGTGACTCACACATGGGTCTTCAAGCTCGTTTAATGTCGCAAGCCCTTCGTAAATTAACGGGTAATATTAAGCGCTCGAACACCTTGTGTATTTTCATCAACCAAATCCGTATGAAAATAGGTGTCATGTTTGGTAACCCAGAAACAACAACGGGTGGTAACGCACTTAAATTCTACGCATCGGTACGTATTGATATTCGTCGTATTGGTTCGGTGAAAGAGGGTGATGAAGTTGTGGGTAACGAAACCCGCGTTAAAATTGTTAAAAACAAAGTTGCACCGCCGTTTAAACAAGCTGAGTTCATCATTATGTATGGTGAAGGTATCTCTAAACACGGTGAATTAATTGACTTAGGTGTTAAACATAAGATTGTTGAAAAGTCAGGTGCTTGGTATAGCTACAACGGTAATAAAGTAGGCCAAGGTAAAGCAAATTCAATTAAGTTCTTAAAAGACAACCCAGAGATCGCAGATGAGATTGAAGGTAAGTTACGTGAAATGCTATTACTTCAAGCAACTATTAAGCCTGAAGACGGTGTAGATGTTGGCTTGATAGCTGAAGACGAGCTATAAAACACCTTTACAGTGTATCGTTAAGCGTGATTTGACCCGCCCTTAACACAAAAAGACCGCTACTTAGTTAGCGGTTTTTTTATGGGCGAATAATAGTCGCACTGAGCCGTTTTTATAGGTGAAAAGTTGCGCTGGGTGTAGCGGCGATTTACAGGGGCGGGCCTATACCAGTTCACTTAATTAATACCATTTTGCAAAAATACTTAATCATTTTGAGTGATTAAACCAGTCGCTACCTACGTTAAAAATTTCTGATTTAGAATCACTAAATAACTAAATAACTAAATAACTAAATAACTAAATAACTAAATTTTTGCCTTGTTATCAACGCGGTTTTATTGCCTCAAAATAGACCACTTAATTAAGCGTAATGCTATAAGTGACAATTTAAGGGATTAAGGTAAGGGGATAAAAGGGATTCAATCTGTCAACGCGGGATAAACCAGCTGCAACGAGTCGATACATAAAAGCCGCACAGTGTGCGGCTTTTAAATTCTTAACGTTTAGAGCTTATCGTTTCAAACTTGGCACTCATTAAAGCTGCCAGTTGAATGAAACAGCATAGCTACGTGGCGCACCATAGTAACCTTGTGCCCAGAATAGGCTATGAAGGTACTTTTCGTTGGTGACGTTATTAATATTTAAGTTAACACTAACATTGTCGTTAATATCGTAAGTGGCCATTAAGCTTAATAAACCATAGGCATCTTGCTGAGTGGTTATTTGCGGTGCATTAGTATCAGCATCGCGAACCTGTACGCGCTGCGTATCGTCTTGCCATTGGTAATTTAGGCCAAAGGTTAAGCCATCAACTTCAGGCACTTTGTGAGTTAGCGCAAGTTTAAATTGATTTTCTGGCGTGTAGTCTTTTACCAGCTCATCACCATCGATGTTTAAGTTGCTATAGCTAAAACTTGCACTCAATGTTTCATTGATTTGACCGCTAAGTTCTAGTTCAAAACCATCGCTATTAATGCCGTCTGCGCCATAGTAGCGTGTATCATCCGGTAAGGATCCTGGTACTGCTACAGCGAGACCCACTTGCTCTGCATCAAAGTAGGCAACAGTGACAAACAGGTTGTCATCAAGTAATTGTGCTTTTAAACCCACTTCACTACTTTTACCAGTAATAGGGTTGAGATAGTCACCATTTATGTCACGCTCAGTTTGCGGCACAAATGTTTCTGTGTAGCTTGCATAAGTTGAAAAGCGCCCGTTGATATCATAAACAACACCGTAGTAGGGCACGGTTTGATCGCTGTCTTTATCTTTCGCTTTCCCGTATGACTCACCTTCAGTTTCCCAATTTACTTGGCTGACACCTGCTAAGAAGCTAAGTGAATCGGTGGCTCTAATGCGTGTTGAAATATAAGCTGAACGTTGACGGCTAGTCAGATCTGCTCCTGTTAAACCATCAGTGAGTGTTGGAATTGGCGCAACTCCGTCCCAACCACCCAGTTCAGGCATTTTAGGGAAACCATTGCCTGTGGTGCGGTCATAAAGAGATTTATCATTATAATCCATATCTGCTTGGTTAACACCAAATGATAGGTCATGCTCCATACCAAATAAATTAAATTTACCCGTTGCATAGATATCTAAAATATCGTGCTTATCTTTATGATCGTATTCACTTGCGTAACCTGTTAAGCCTAAACCTGTTTCTCTATCAGGCGTGCCATAAACATAGAAAAGCTCAGAGTCTTGCTCATTTTCTAAGTGTGCATAGCTGGCTTTTAAAAACCAAGTATTAGTGATTGCTTGCTCAATGGATAAAAATAACTGCTCGGTGGTGTTGTTCCAGTATGACCAATCGGATGCAGTGCTAGTTGATACATCGAAGTTAGTCGCAGTACCATCGCTATAATAAAGTGGTAACGCACCCCAAAGAGGGCTGTCTGCGTCTTTATTTTGTTTAACATAGTTAGCTGTTACGACTGTGCTGTTAGTAAGTTGGCCTTCATATGCTAAGTAATAAATTGTTTTATCTTGCTCGTAGCGATCAAGATAAGAGTCTGTTTTATGCTTTGTAAATACGGCACGCACAGCGTGGTTATCGTTGATCGCCGTTGATGCGTCAAGTTCAAGACGTTTATTATCCCATGAGCCATATGACACTGATGCATTGACCTGTGTTTGATATGTTGGGCGTTTTAATACCATGTTGACCGTTGCCGATGGATTACCAGCACCAGTCATTAAGCCATTAGCACCACGAACAATTTCGACACTATCGTATATAGAGGTATCAAGTGTGCCTTGAATAGAGCCATTATCTTGGGGTAAACCCATGCCATTAACTTGAAAGTTGGTAATTTCAAAGCCGCGAGCTTTAAAGTAGGTGCGATCGGTTTCAATTTGCTCAACAGTCACACCCGGCGTGCTTTCAAGTACTGAGTTTAAATCATCAAGTGAAAAGTCATCCATCAACGCACGAGAAACAACAGAGATAGACTGAGGTGTTTCTTTTATGGTTAAGCCCAATTTGGTCGCTGATTGAGCTTGTTCGGTAATATAGTTTTTGTGATGTTGACCGTAGACAGCAATTTTTTCGATCGCAGGTTCTTCTTTTGGTTGTTCTGCTAAAGCGTAGCCACTAAGAAGAGCTGAAGTCACTATGCTTAATTGTGACAAGCGCAAAAATTTAGTTGATGACATGCAAATTTCCAAATAGTTCAATGATGATTCAAATTAATGCGTAATTTAATCTAAATGAAAATGATTTGCAATTTGCTTTTGGGGGCTTTAATAAAAAAAGCGGCCGGAGCCGCTCAGGAAGTAAAACTATTTTTATACTTAAAAAACGTATTTTGCAGAAAATTGAAGGCGGTCCATATCACCATCAGCGCCACTTTCTAATTCTCGTTCAGCATGTTTCAGTTCAACACCAAATGTGAGTTTCTTTACTGGCGAGTATAAAATATTCGCGCTGTAGCTTTGACTTGTTTTAGTAGGATCACCCGAAATAGCTAACAGATCTGTGTTGTTATCTGCTGAGAAAAATGAATAAAGGAAAGTTGAACGCCACTGACTATTCCAGTGTTGTTGATAACCAATGAAGCCTGAAGTTGAGTCGATGGCATCTAGTTCATCACCATTAAGTACAGCACCATGTGCTACGTTTAAACCAACATATCGACCTAAGCCTGAACCTTGTGTCAGCATGAATTTGAGGTTGTTTTGACCAAAATTAACTTTACCCGATGCACTAATACCAAAGGATGTTTCGTCTGCATCGACGCCATTCTTTTTATAGGTTAGTTGACGCGCTAAACCTGTAAAGACTAATTCACCCCAGTCTGCTTTATGAGCATAACGCGCGGTAAAATCAGGTAAAGATGCATCATCCGTTGCAACGCGTGCGCCACCTTGGGTCGTAATTGTACTTTCTGGGTTTTCAACAGAGAACGACCAGTTGCCCGTTGAGTAACGAATTTGTGATTGGCGGGCAAAAACGGTCCCTTCTGCAGGGCCTACGAAGTCTAGCGTTTCTGGCAGTGCGCCTACGTTTTGAAAGTTTGACCACGCTTGACCAAATAACCAGCCATCATACGTGATAAAAGCTTGGCGAATACGCGGAGCATAGGAGTTGGTAACACGTTCATTACCACCCGGTGCGGAGGCTAAAAAGTCAATTTCGATTTTAGTGTTAACAGTTTTACCATTGTCTAACTTTGTTGCAGTGCCAAAATTAAAACGCGATTGGCGGGCATGCATATCAAAGACTGCATCGCTGTCAACGTCAGGTCCCACGGGAGTTGTACTCGGTACATAAAAATCACGACCAATGCTGGTACCATCTGGAACACCTGATGAATAGTCACTCCACATCGCATCTAGCTTTACATAACCGCCATAAGTGATATCGGTATTACCTAAAGTGGCAGCACTTGCAGTGCCTGTTAGTGCGCATAACACGGCCGATGCCGTGAGGGTCTTTAAAGCGGTTATTTTTGTTGTTGTCATAATGTCTATTCCTGTTGAAGCTATTTGTGTGTTGTTGTATCACTGTTGTTTAAGAAATGACTTCTCTCAATTATCTATTGGTCTATTAGACTAAGGTGTTACATAGCGATAAATCGCTTACATCAACATATTGGAGTAGATTATAGGTGGCTATTACGAAGTTTTTAGCTATTTGGCGAGATATACAACTAAGGTCTAATACTTTAAGGGGCGTTGCTGAGTGATCCTTGAAGCAGGCCGAAGGCAAGTAATTAAAATGGAGACGACAACAATGTCACAAAGTATCTATCCAGTTCCCGCGCATATCAAGAATGCCGCATTAGTTGATAACGATAAATATAATACACTGTACAAGCAATCTATCGATGACCCTGAAGGATTTTGGCGAGAGCATGGTAAGCGTCTTGATTGGTCAACTCCTTATACTAAAGTTAAAAACACATCATTTGACAAAGGCCATATCAATATTCGTTGGTTTGAAGATGGCCAACTTAATGCCTCATATAACTGTATCGACCGTCATCTCGCTGCTAAAGCAAACAAAACAGCCCTTATCTGGGAAGGAGACAACCCAGAGCAAAGCGAAAATATTACCTACCAACAATTGCACGATGAAGTTGCAAAATTAGCAAATGGTCTTAAAAAGCTGGGTGTTGCAAAAGGTGACCGCGTAGCGATTTATATGCCAATGACTCCGCAGGCTGTTTATGCCATGCAAGCGTGTGCTCGTATTGGCGCGATTCACTCTGTTGTGTTTGGTGGTTTTTCTCCATCAGCAATCGCTGACCGTATTAATGACTCAGGTGCAAAAGTCGTGATCACATCTGATGAAGGTCGTCGCGCTGGTAACTGCGTGCCATTAAAAGCAAATGTTGATGAAGCGGTATCACAAGATTCAGTAACCACAGTTGAGCATGTGATTGTTCACCAGTTAACTGGCGGTGAAGTAGAGTGGAACAGTCACGACGTATGGTGGCATGATTTAGTGGCAGATTTACCGGCAGATTGTGAACCAGAGCCAATGAATGCTGAAGATCCACTTTTCATTCTTTATACATCGGGCTCTACTGGTCAGCCTAAGGGTGTTGTTCACACCACGGGTGGCTACCTTGTTTACGCATCAATGACCCATGAATATGTATTTGATTTAAAAGAAGACGATATTTTCTGGTGTAGTGCAGATGTTGGTTGGATCACGGGTCACAGTTATATTGCGTATGGCCCATTAGTTAACGGCTGTACACAAGTGGTATTTGAAGGTGTACCCACTTACCCAACTGCAGGTCGTATGGGTGAAGTAATCGACAAACACAATGTCACTATTCTTTACACTGCACCAACCGCTATTCGCGCGTTGATGGCAAAAGGTGATGAGCCAACAGCGACATCAAAACGCACAAGTCTGCGTATTATGGGCTCTGTGGGTGAACCTATTAACCCAGAAGCATGGGCATGGTACTACGAGCATATCGGTAATGAGAATTGCCCAATTGTTGATACTTGGTGGCAAACAGAAACGGGTGGCATCATGATCACACCATTGCCGGGTGCAACAGACATGAAGCCTGGTTCTGCAACTCGTCCATTCTTTGGTATTGCACCTGCGCTTTATGATGCAGAAGGCAATACACTTGAAGGTGCGGTTGACGGTAACTTGGTTATTTTAGATAGCTGGCCTTCACAAGCACGTACCGTGTATGGTGACCATGAGCGTTTTGAACAAACTTACTTCTCTGCTTACCCTGGTGTTTATTTCACGGGGGATGGTTGTCGCCGTGATGAAGATGGTTATTATTGGATCACTGGGCGTGTTGATGACGTACTGAATGTATCGGGACACCGCTTAGGTACGGCTGAGATTGAAAGTGCCTTAGTTGCTCATGAAGCCGTTGCTGAGGCTGCCGTGGTGGGTTACCCGCACGACATCAAAGGCCAAGGTATTTACGTGTATATCACGCCAAATGAAGGCGTCACAGTGAGCGATGAATTAACCGCAGAAGTGCGTAACTGGGTTCGTAAAGAGCTAAGTCCTATTGCATCACCAGATATGATTCAATGGTCGCCAGGTTTACCAAAAACACGTTCAGGTAAGATTATGCGTCGAATTTTACGTAAAATTGCCGCTAATGAGCACCAACAGTTGGGTGATACTTCAACACTGGCCGATCCGAGTGTGGTTGATGAGCTAATCGAGAATAGATTAAATCGTTAAAAACGCGTTAAAAACTTGATTAGAAGTTGATTCTAAACGTAGTATATCGGCTGTCACTTAGAAATAGGTGTCAGCCGAATTTATTAGGAGTGAACCATGAGTCAGTTTTTAATAGCGGATGATCATCCGTTATTTCGTGAAGCGCTGAAAGGGGCATTGAGTACTAAGTTTACGGATTTGGAAGTATTTGAATCGGAAAACTTCGATACCACATTGCAAGTGCTAAGCGAACAAGAAGATCTTGATATCTTACTACTAGACCTTCACATGCCAGGAAATGGCGATTTATACGGCCTTATTCGTATTCGCGAAGATTACCCAAGCTTACCGATTGCAGTTGTGTCGGGGAGTGAAGACATTAATATTGTGTCGAAAGTAATGGGATACGGTGCGATGGGATTTATTCCTAAATCATCATCATCGGATGATATCGCAATGGCGATTAATCATATTCTAGAAGGCGATGTGTGGTTACCAGCAGAGCTTAAAGATAAAGTAGCAGCCGTTGATGGCGAAGACAAAGAAATTGCAGCTCAGGTGGCATCACTAACCCCACAACAATATAAAGTGCTGCAGTACCTGCATGAAGGTTTGTTAAATAAGCAAATCGCTTATGAGTTACATATCTCTGAAGCGACAGTAAAAGCACATATTACGGCCATTTTCAGAAAACTTGGCGTATACAACCGTACTCAAGCCGTGCTTATTGCCTCAAAACTTCAACTTGATCCTATTGAATCGAACTAGTCATTAGATAATAAAAATAATAAAGAGGCGAGCAGCCTCTTCATTCATTACTTAAGCAAACACCACGGTTCGATTACCGTTTATAAACAGTTTATGTTCAGAGGCCAACTGTAAGGCTTTGCAAAATACTGTTTTTTCAACATCTTTACCCATTTTTGCCATCATCTCTGCGGTATCCGCATGGCTAACATGCGTCACATCTTGCAAAATAATTGGCCCTTCATCGAGTTCGTTATTAACAAAATGAGCGGTTGCACCAATGATTTTTACCCCACGTTCAAAGGCTTGGTGGTAGGGTTTTGCACCAATAAAGGCAGGTAAAAATGAATGGTGAATATTAATAATTTTACCTTCAAAGCGCGCCACAAACTCAGGGCTTAAAATACGCATGTATTTGGCAAGGCCGATAATATCAGGCTGGTAGCTGGCAATTAAATCACCCACTTTTTGGTCATGCTCAGCACGGCTTAAGCCTTCGTGTGAAACTACATGAAACGGCACGCCAAAACCTGCAGCCAGTGGCGCTAAGTCTGGATAGTTAGCAATTACAGCTAATACCTCTATATTCAACGCTTTTTCAAATTGTTTAAGTAATACTCCCCCTAAACAATGCGCTTCTTTTGTGGCAAGCAATACCACTTTGGTTTTTTCACTGCTGTGCAGCGCAAGCTCTGCGCCATCAGGAAGTAGCTCAGCAAGGCTTGGTAAAAAGTCATCTGAAATAACCCCGCTTAATTCGGTGCGCATGAAAAAGCGTTGGGCATCTTTGTCTACAAATTCGTTATTACGGGTAATATTCAAATTATGTTGATGACAAAGACCGGTGATCTTGGCAATTAGACCCACATCATCATCGCATTGTGTTGTTAAAATCGTGTTCATAGTCCTCATTCTAATCCCATTTGTGTGAACGTCATTATTTGCTAATTTTTTAGCGCTGCATAGCGCAATTTCGACTATCTAATAATTAATTTTAAACAGACTAGTCTGGCTTTATAACAGTCAAAGCGATGAAACTATTGATATTACATGCAATAGTGTTGAGGTTTAACCCGATGAGCCAACAACACGTTGTTGTGAATGAAGTGCACGTATCTTATGTGATACGTGAACACAGCCGAAAGAGCGTCGTTTTTAAGCAACGTAACTCGGTAAGGGCGAAAATAGCGAGGATAGAGCATGATGGTATAACTTAAACTATAAAATGATGTTTGAGCGAATGGGAGCTGACCCTCGCTAATATACGCGAAACGACCATCGCTTTACTCTTACTAAGTGTTTATTGTATAAACAATGAACGCTTTTATGTTGTTAAAGCAGAGACAAGGATTGGGTATGGATGAAGGTATTGCGTTATTAATATTGCTTGTTTTAGTGGTATTCGGCGGTTCTGTTGCTGGAATAATTGCTTTATTTCAGCTGTCTGTTTTAAAAAAAGAAGTCGCGTTATTAAGAGAGAAGCTTGCTGAGCCAAGGCCCGATAAGCCGCAAACGGATACTGAATTTCAACAGCATGTACCAAGAACTTCATCACAATCAACAAACATAGCTTCGCATTCAACAATAACAGCAACGATTGATTCGTTGCACGTTGAGCCAATGCTTACCCAAGAGAAAGCCGCTCCGTTTGAGTTTATCACTTCCCTTATTACAGTGTTTAAAACTAATTGGCTGACCTGGGTTGGGGCTATTGCACTTGCTTTTGGCGGGATCTTTTTAGCCCGTTATTCGCTAGAAGCAGGGCTCTTGTCAGAAACGATGCGATTAACTTTAGGCGCTGTTTTTGGGGTAAGTTTAATTGTGGCAGCAGAGTACTTGCATCGTAAAGGAATAGTGTTTGAAGGCTTTAATAACTATATACCGGCAGCGCTTGCCAGTGGCGGCTTTATCAGTTGTTTTGCTTTAACATTACTTGCTTATACCCACTATGCATTATTAGCGCCTTTGCCTGCCTTCACTATTTTGACATTGGTGTCGTTGGCTGCCAGTTGGATGGCATTGCGCTTTGGTCCTCTGCTTGCGGCTATTGGTATTATTGGTGCTTACAGTGTGCCGGTCTGGGTGAATACAGGGAGTAACGACTTTGTTGGTTTGTTGACCTATGTTGGCTTTGTGAGTGTTTCGGCCTCTTTGGTGGCTCATTATGTGAAACGTCAGTGGCTTTGGTATTTGCTCTGGACTGGACACCTTGGTTGGTATTGGTTAGTGGCAGTAAGCGCTTCACATAATATTCTGTGGTTTATTAACGTATACGCTGTGTTCAGTATCTTGCTACTGATTGCGATTGTGCGTTTGGGTCTCAAGTTTAGTCAAATAGAACACCGTCCTCAGCGTTTCATAAAGCAGCTTAAGCAACTACCCGATAATCCATTGCTTATAGCGATTTTAGCGCCGCTTGGTTTTTTGATGTTTAGCAATAATGCGTTACTCACTTGGCAACTTAGTAGTCTGTTAATGGTCAGTGTGCTGTTGTTTTTAGTGCTTAAAAACAGCGCGTGGGATAGTTGGTTAGCGATTGCAGTTGGCTGTGTTGTGCTGTTATTAATTAGCCAGCGTAATAGCGTTGATTTTACCGAGCAGCTTTTTGTGTTTAGGCAAAACTACGGAGTCGGGCTGTTTTTTATCGCGCTGTTTATTAGTTATGGTTTGCTGTTCGCACGCAAATATCCACAGCGGTTAGGATTCTCGCTGATAGCTTCGCTGTCGAGCTTTGTGATTATTGGTTGCTTGTATGCTATTACGCCAAATAATGCGCTTACAGATGCTTATCCGCTCTGGTGTACGGTGTTATTGGGGGTCAGTGCACTGTTATTTAAATTAGCGGTGCGTAACAAGCAGCCCTTACAGGTTTTTTGTTTTTGGTTAGGTGGCAATGGCAACATCAGCTTAGCGCTCACAATGTTGCTTGAAGGAAGTAGTTTGACGCTTGCATTAGCTATGCAGGTTGTATTAATTAGCTTTTATATTAATAAGCATGCACTGCGTTTACCAATGTGGCCATTAAAAGCGTTAATAGCGTGTTTGTTGGTACGCTTAAGCTTAGCACCTTGGACACCAAGTTACAGTGATGCAGTATTGCTTGGCGTTCATTGGAGTATTGTTGTCTATCCTTTGTGTGCTGGGTTATTCTATTGGGCTGCAAGGTTTTGGCAACAGCAGCCATTGAGGGTTTGGTTAGAAGGCGCAGGCTTACACTGTATTGCTTTATTTGTTACCACAGAGACCAGTTATCAATTGGTTGGGCATTATCCTGACTTTAATAACCTGTCAGTGTACGAGCACATCTTGCTTACGTGTAATTGGGGGGTATTAGGGTGTGTATATTTACTGCGTGCTCGGTATACGCAGCAAATGGTAAAACTTTACCAACTAGCGGGGTTAGGATTACTGGCACTTGCAGGGTTGCTCGCTGCTACTTTATTCATGGAGTTAAATCCTTTCTTTGCACAGATACGCATTGGTCAAATGCCTGTTTTTAACTGGTTACTGCTTGTGTGGTTAGTGCCGGCATTAATATGTGTATGGGCAGGTCAATTAACTAGGTCTATTAATTCCCGTTTACTGAAGCCATTTTATATTTTAGCGGGTGCTTTCACCGCACTGTATATTAATGCAGAAATACGCCATAACTGGCAAGGTGAGTTTATTAACTTAGCGCAGCCTACCTCAGATGCTGAGCTTTATAGCTATTCATTAGTGTGGTTGATCATAGGTGCTTTAGTGGTAGTGATGGGTCATTTAAAGTCATTGGCTACGGTGCAAAAGCTAGGGCTTGGTTTATTAGCGCTGGTGGTATTAAAGGTATTTTTGATTGATATGGCAAATTTAACAGGGCTGTTAAGAGCCGTCTCGTTTATAGGGCTGGGATTATCTTTAGTGGCACTGAGCTGGTTATTTCAAAAGTTTAAGGCAAAGCCCGTTGCTTTGCCTTAATAATGGGGTCATTTAAGTGCTGTGATTAAGCAGCGCTTTTAATTTTGCCGGTTTCACTGGTTTGCTCAAGTAGTGAATATTATCGGCTTTGGTTTGCTGTTTTAGGGCTTCGTCACGCACTGCGGTAATTAAAATGGCAGGAACAGGACTTTGCCAAATCTCTCGAAGTGTTTTTATTAAGGTAATGCCGTCGCAATCATGGCCAAGCTGATAATCCATTAGAATCACGTCGGGTGCGCGATGTTCTTTGGCATACGCAAGTACGGTGTCGACATTTTCAAATAGCTTATAATTTGCTTGCCATTTTTGTAATAAACTTGCCATTGCATGCAGGTTTTCGGGGTCATCATCAACAGCCACAATATTCATGGCTGTACGATTCTCAACGCCTTTTTTCGGTGTCTCTTTTTGTTGTATAAATTGACTGTCTCCGTAGGGTACTTCAATACTAAAGCGACTTCCTTTGCCGGGTGTTGAGCTTACATCGAGACGCAAAGACAAAAGGTCGACCATTCTTTTTACGACCCCAAGACCTAGGCCTACACCTTTATTATCGCCCGCTTCAATGCGGTAAAAGTCATTAAAGATTTTCGCTTGTTCTAGCTCTGAAATGCCAGGGCCCGTATCCCATACCTCGATTCTTAAATGATGTTTTCGTTTGCGACACGCAATCAAAACTTGGCCGCTATTAGTGTATTTAACAGCATTTGAAACAAGATTTTGAACAATACGACGTAAGTAAGTGATGTCGCTATGTACAATAACACCGGTTGATCGCACTTTAAGCTTAAGGCCTTTTTCGCTCGACATGATGGCGTATTCATTTTTCAACGGGGCTAAAATGTCATCAATGCTAAAGTGGCGAGGTGTTGGGGTCATTGCGCCTTGTTCTAACTTGGCTATTTCAAGCAGTGCCGACATTAAGTGGACAGTTGAATCGAGGCTTGCCCCCAGTTTTTCAAAGTTATTTAAATTGTTACTTGAAAGCGTTTTATCATCAATTGCCGCCAAGTACAGGCGGGCAGCATTTAGCGGTTGAAGTATGTCGTGACTTGCGAGTGCTAAAAATCGGGTTTTACTGTCGTTAGCTTGCTCGGCCTCTTTTTTAGCTAAAGTAAGTGCTTGCTCAGTTTGTACACGGCTGTCTATTTGTGCTTGTAGATCTCTATTGATTGTTCGGATTTCTTGCGTGCGTGCTTCAATCCGATTTTCAAGATCCATATTCACTTCTTCAAGGGCATTTTGTGTTTCGATATGCGCTGTAATATCAGAGAAGCTGGTCACAAAGCCGCCATCAGGTAATGGGTTACCTATCATTTCAAATACTTGGCCATTTCGGCGATGACGAATAAAGTGATGTGGACTGCCATTTTTAAGGTGTTGTACACGTTTTTCTACGTGTCGTTCTATTTCACCGGGGCCGCATTCACCGCGTTCGGCGTTGTAGCGAATCACTTCTTCAATGGCTTGACCCACCTCTAAGAACCCTTCGGGGTAGTTAAACATTTCGGCATAACGCTTGTTCCACGCCACTAAATTAAGCTCTTTGTCGACAACCGAAATACCATGGCTGAGGTTTTCAAGTGATGTGAATAATAAGTTTTGATTAAATTGCAGAGCTTGTGTTGTTTCGTCAAAGAAGTTTACCACTTCTTCAAAGGCCATTCGTTTACCAGAAGCGACAGTATGAATAAGCGCTTGCGCCGATGACGCGCCCAATACACCCGTTAAAGCGCGTTCGCAATAGGCGATAAATTCAGGGGCAGGGTGGGCATTATTATCATCTAGCTTGTGCGTTAAAGCGAAATGCGCCAGTACTTGCTGACTGCGTTGAATACCTAAAAAGGTCTGTAGCAGTACTTTAAAGTCGTACACAGTGGCTTTTACATTTTTATTTAAACGCCGTGCAAACACCGCTTGTTCTTTGGGGTTAACAAATGCAGCTGCTTGAATTTTATCAATTAAACGCTCATCAGCCCCTAACGAGAAACTTATATAGCAACCAATATTGGCAAACAACGCAATGAGTGTTCCGCGCGTAATAAGGGTTTGTTGTAGTTCTGCATTTAGGCTATTACCGGCATCTAAAATCGGTAACATGAGGAATAACACCCAACATATAAAGCCTGCAAGTAACCCTGCATATACCCCGTAAGCATGACCTTTACGCCAATATAAGCCACCGACAATGGCAGGGAGTAGTTGAGATACAAGCGAAAATGCAACTAAGCCCATACTGGCGAGGGCTTTGCCATGGCCAAACCATTGTTGATAAAAATAAGACAGGATCAGAATACCGGCAATAGTAAAACGTCTCACTAGTAATATTTGTGATTTGTAGCTACTGGTGATGAGGTTACGTTTAAATTTGCGACGCAACATTAATGGCAACACCACATCATTTGAGATCATAGTACTGAGTGTGAGTGTCGCGACGACAATCATCGCGGTGGCTGCCGATAATCCACCGATAAATACAAAGGTGGTTAAAAATGCATTTTCGTGCATTAAAGGCAGGGCTAACACAAAGCTGTCGGGTGAAAAACCACTGCCGATACCAGGGTGGATTGCTGCTGTGGCAATAGGAAAAATCATTGCAGCGGTAAGCAATAAATAAAGCGGAAAAGCCCAGCGGGCGGTATAAAGATGGCGTTTATCTTGGTTATCAACAACGGTTACATGGAATTGTCTTGGTAAACAGATTATTGCCGCCGCGGCCATTAACGATTGACCGATAAAATTAAAGCTAAAAAAGTCAAAATTATGCCAGTGCTGCCACAATGACCCAGTTAACTGCTCGCTTTGTACGCTGTTTAAGTTAAATAACGTGTATAAGGCAAGCCCAGCCACTGCAGCTAAAGCTAATAGTTTCACCATCGATTCGAACGCAACAGCCAGCATTAACCCAGAGCGATATTCAGTAACATCGACCTTACGGGTCCCAAAAAATATTGCAAACATGGCCATAATTAGCGTCGCTGACAATGCTAACATTGACCCTGAGATACGGTTGTCGTTTTGTAATAATAAAAAGCTACTACTAAGGGCTTTTAATTGCAGCGCGATATAAGGAATGGTCGCCAACAGTGCAATAACTGTGACCATGATTGCTGTTGTTTGTCTTTTTCCATACCGAGCAGAAATAAAATCGGCAATGGTCGTAATATTTTGTTTTTTACTAACAAGTACCAGTTTTCGTAAAAAGCCTTGGCCAAAGAAAAATAACAGCGCAGGACCAATTAAAATAGGAAGGTAATTCCAACTGCTGGTGGCGGCAGTACCGACTGAGCCATAGTAAGTCCACGATGTACAGTAAATCCCTAATGAAAACGAATAAACAAAAGGGTGATGGCTAATGCGTTTAGCCAGAGGCGTGGTTTTATCTCCCCAGTTTGCTAACCAAAACAATACACCAATGTAGGCAAGAGCAACAAAAATAAGCGCAGCAGTCATGTTCAAATTCAGTCATTATTGTAATACCACTACCTTACCAGAATTAAAGCTGATTTCGATGTGTTGATTTTGATTTGTTAAAAATCAATTTTTACAAGTTCATGATATTTAATGCTTAATTTTATTTTGGCCTTTTTATTAGACTAATGTCGCAGATCATTCGTTTTTACTATTTTGGTTATTTCTCTCATTTATATTCATAGGTTAACTTATTGTTAAATATGGTTTTTTACCATTGATTAACAAAAGGTGGTTTACAGTTTACGTAAACGTAAACTGACTGTTACGACTATGGTCTCAATTCCATAATGCCGAACCGTTGCTAACTTAGTTAATGACAACTAATACCACTCATTACTTTTAAGTGATGCATAAGGGGATAAAAATGGCTTTTAAAGACGAAGAACAAGCAAAAGCTTACTGGGCGGAAAACATTTCGCTGCTATTCAAACTGTTAGCAGTGTGGTTTATCGTTTCATTTGGTTTTGGCATTTTATTGGTAGATGTACTGAATGAAGTACGTTTTTTTGGGTTTAAACTCGGCTTCTGGTTCTCCCAGCAAGGCGCAATTTACACCTTTGTAGCTTTGATTTTTGTGTACGTTTTCAAAATGAATACGTTAGATAAAAAATATGGCGTAGACGAATAGGAGCTAAGCAATGGATGTTCAAACACTCACGTTTATTATCGTCGGTTTAAGCTTCGCGCTTTATATCGGCATCGCAATTTGGGCTCGTGCAGGGTCTACTAATGAATTCTATGTTGCAGGTGGTGGCGTTCCTCCTCTTGCAAATGGTATGGCAACAGCAGCTGACTGGATGAGTGCAGCATCGTTTATCTCAATGGCGGGTATTATCTCGTTTGCGGGTTACGATGGGGGTGTTTACCTCATGGGCTGGACGGGTGGTTACGTATTACTGGCGCTGTGTTTAGCACCTTACTTACGTAAGTTTGGTAAGTTCACTGTCCCTGATTTCATTGGTGACCGTTATTACTCACAAACAGCACGTGTGGTTGCAATTTTATGTGCAATCTTTATCTGTTTCACGTACATCGCGGGTCAAATGCGGGGTGTTGGTGTTGTATTCTCTCGCTTCTTAGAAGTGGATATTGAGACCGGTGTTTACATTGGTATGGTGATTGTATTCTTCTATGCTGTTCTTGGCGGCATGAAGGGCATTACTTACACGCAAGTTGCGCAGTACTGCGTACTGGTATTTGCGTACCTTGTTCCAGCAATCTTCATTTCAATGATGATGACAGGTCACTTTTTCCCACAAACTGGTTTTGGTGCCACGCTTGCAGATGGTTCTGGCCAGTACGTGCTTGATAAATTAGATGGACTGAGTACCGAACTCGGTTTTGCGCAGTACACCGAAGGCTCTAAGAGTATGATCGATGTATTCGCAATCACGGGTGCGCTTATGGTGGGTACTGCGGGTCTACCTCATGTTATCGTACGTTTCTTCACGGTTCCACGTGTTAAAGACACGCGTATCTCTGCGGCATGGACATTAGTATTTATTGCTATCGTTTATACAACTGCACCTGCTGTTGCGTCGTTTGCACGTGTAAACATGATTGATACTATTAACGGTAAAGATGGTAACGGTACAGAGTATGCTGAAGCACCTGCATGGGTTAAAAATTGGGAAAGAACAGGCCTAATCACTTTTAACGATAAAAACGGTGATGGCAAAATGTTCTACTCAGCTGGCAAGATTGATGATCCAAATAGCGCCAATGAAGTGAATGTTGACCGCGACATCATGGTACTTGCTAACCCAGAGATTGCCGACTTACCAGCATGGGTAGTAGCCCTTGTTGCAGCAGGTGGTATTGCGGCAGCACTGTCAACCACCGCGGGTTTGTTATTGGTTATTTCGACCTCGGTATCGCATGACTTGTTAAAACGTACCTTGAAACCAGATATTAGTGATAAGCAAGAACTACTTGCAGCGCGACTTGCTGCGATGGTCGCCATTGTTATCTCAGCGTACTTTGGTATTAACCCGCCTGGATTCGTAGCGTCGGTGGTGGCATTTGCATTCGGTTTAGCGGCTGCAAGTTTCTTCCCGGCGATTATCATGGGTATCTTCTCTAAGAAGATGAACAAAGAAGGTGCGATCGCAGGTATGGTTACAGGTATTACATTCACCGCGGCGTACATTATTTACTTCAAGTTTGTTAGCCCTGAATTAAATGGCCCAGCTAACTGGTTATTTGGTATTTCACCTGAGGGGATTGGTTTAGTGGGTATGATTATTAACTTTGCAGTAGCAGGTATCGTACTTAAACTAACAGCTGAAACACCTGTTGAAATTCAAGAAATGGTGGAAGGCATTCGTAACCCTAAAGGGTCAAGTGCAGCGCACGCGCACTAACAAACCGGTACTAAAAGAACACACTTTTGATAAACCCAAAGCCCGACTTAAGTCGGGCTTTTTATTTTTTTAAAACAGGGGTAGTGTAGTTATTAGCCTCACTTAATTTCGAGAATAGCTATGAATGCAGAGCAACAGGAAGTCGCCCAATTTGTAATTAATCAAACACCGTTTAATCAGCTCGATTCGGCGGCAAGCGAGTATTTTGTTAATCACCTCGATATTATTTACCTCACACGAGAAAACCAAAATAAATGGTTATGCTCTGACAATCCGAGATTATTTCTAATTCGCTCAGGAGATTATGACTTAGTCGATGCAAAAGGGGATGTGATCACGAAGCTCTCTGCAGGGGATTATTTTGGCTTTCCCTCTTTGCTAACGGGGGAGGCTATTCAAAATAGTCTCTCGGTGCAAAAAGAAGGCATTGTTTATATGCTGGACCAAGCGTCTTTTGATTATTTACGCCGCGAGTACAAAGTGTTTGAGCAATACTTTGTCCGTGCTCATAAGAATCGTTTGTTGTCATCGCATTATAAGAGTCAAAACGACAGTTGGTCTGAGAAGAAAATAGCAGAGTTAATGAACCGCAAAGCGGTAACTCTTTCGCCTGATGCGAGTATTCGCCAAACAGCCAAAAAAATGAAGCAGCAGGGTGTTTCATCAATAATGTTGACTGAGAACGAGCGCTTAGTAGGGGTGGTTACAGACCGAGATCTTCGTAATCGCGTGCTTGCTGATGAGGTTGACCCACACGAGTCTGTGAGCACGATTATGACTTGTAAGCCAAAGTTTATTTTTGAGAATAATCGGGTGTTCTCAGCGCTGCACTTAATGCTCAAACACAATATTCATCATTTACCTGTGCTCGATGAATATCATAAGCCCTTAGGCATGTTGACCAGTACTGATTTACTGCGTCAGCAAAAAAGCGACCCAGTGCAATTAATTGGGCGCATATATAAAGCCCACTCAGTGGTTGATTTAAAGCGCTATTCGCAAGAGATCCCCAGCTTATTAAAAGGCTTTTCGAATAATATTGATGATATATCGCTTATCGGTAAGTTATTAAGTGGTTTAACCGATGCGTTAACTTCGCGTTTAATTCATTTATTTCAAGAAGATAACGGCGCTGCCCCTAGTCACTTTAGTTTTATTTGTTTTGGCTCACAAGCCCGTGAAGAGCAAACCCTGCATTCTGACCAAGATAATGGTTTACTTTTACCTGATGATTTAACAACAGAGCAGCAAGACTACTTTAAACGTATGGGGGAGTTTGTGTGTGAGCAGTTGGTTGAATGCGGTATTAAACGTTGTCCAGGTAACATTATGGCCAGTAATGCACAGTGTCGAATGGGCATCAGTGAGTGGTGTGAACGCTTTTATAAATGGATTACATCGCCGACTCCAGAAGCCATGTTAAATTGTAAAATCTACTTTGATTTACGCTTTATTGAGGGCTCAACGTCACTGTACACGCGCTTTTATGAGCAATTAAAACGTATCTCTAAAAATGATTTATTTTATGCTGCTATGGCGAGTGATATTAAAAATACTCATGTGCCCATTGGGTTATTTAACCAATTTAAATTAGAAAAAGATGCGAAACAGCACAAGTACCTTGATTTAAAAAAACGCGGCGTGGTGATTATTAACGATATAGTGCGTTTGTATTCACTCAAAGCGGGTATTCAGCGGGCGAATACCCAAGAGCGTTTGGATGCACTGCTGAAGTATTCTTTACTTAATAAAGACGATGTTTATAACTTAAAAGATTGTTGGCGTTTCTTAACGCAACTGCGCTTACGCACACAAATAAATGAAGAAGGCTTACCGAGCAATTGTATTAACCCCAATACCTTGAATTCTTTAGAACGCCATCAATTAAAAGAAGCCTTTTATTTAGTTAAACAAGCTCAGCAAGCCGCCGCTTTTAAGTTTGCGCGTGGCAGCTTATGAGGATAACTGATGGTTAAACGTTGGCTCAGTCGTTATGTGGCTCGCAAACAATTATTGGCAGCTGATGCCTATAAAGAACGTTACGTTGTGATAGATATGGAACTAACGGGGCTTGATCCCCGCCAACATGAAATTGTCTCGGTGGCATGGGTGATGATAGAAGACCAGTGCATTAAAATGAGTGGGGCACAGCACATAATTAATAAAGACGTACAGAGCCTAGAGCAAAGCCCTATTTATCACGGCATTGCCAAGCAAGATATCGATAGCGGTGAAAGCCTTGAAGCAATTCTTGCTAAGCTTCACCAACACGTTGATGACTGTATTTTAGTTTTTCATAACGCGACGCTTGATTGGGGGTTTTTAAAACAAGCGTGCCGTAAACTAGGCTTAGAAGCTAAAGCGCGGTTAATTCTTGATACGTTCGTTATTGAAAAAAAGCGTCTCCATCAGCAAGGCCATGAAATAGGCCACGATGACCTAACATTAAGCGAGTGCCGTAAACGCTATGGCTTACCTCATTACAGTTCTCACCATGCTTTAACCGATGCCATGGCCACCGCCGAGCTTTTTTTAGCGCAGTGTCATCAAATCAGTCGGGGTAAAGCCTTAAAAGTGGGGGAGTTACTGTAATGTGTTATGCTCATCGCAAAGTTAGACAACAAACGGAATTGATATGAATAAATTAGAGTTAACAGTGCCGCCAATTATTCAAGTCGTGATATTAGCTGCCATAATGTGGGTGTTAGCTGACGTGTTGGCACCTTTTAGTATGACGCTTGCCGTTTTGTTACCTGTGGCAGTGATCACCGCATTAATAGGGGTCGCTTTCTCTTTATTGGGTGTTTATGAGTTTCGCTCTGCTGGCACGACGGTCGATCCGAGATTGCCTGAGGAGTCGGCAAGCCTTGTCACTCATGGAGTCTATAAAGTTAGTCGAAACCCGATGTATGTCGGTTTTTTACTTATATTAATCGGGTGGGGTATTTATTTGGGAAATATCGTAAATATTATGCTGCCTGTGGTGTTTGTCCTTTACATGAATCGATTTCAAATAGTGCCTGAAGAGAGGTACATGCAGCAAAAGTTTGGGCATGAATATAGTGAATATAAAAAAGCAGTTCGTCGATGGATATAACAATCAAAGCTGAATAAGACTAGGGACTGCTGAAGACGGTATTTTTCAATTATCGCCACCACGACTTTACACCACTTTATTTAAGCGCACCCTCTTATAAAAAAGTGTAAGGTCGATTACCAAAACCAGGGTCATCTAAAACACCTAAACCCACTTTATTTTATCTTGCCCTTTTATAAAAAAGTGTAAGGTCGATTACCAAAACCAGCGTCATCTAAAACACCTAAAACCACTTTATTTAAGCGCACCCTCTTATAAAAAAGTGTAAGGTCGATTACCAAAACCAACGTCATCTAAAACACCTAAAACCACTTTATTTAAGCGCACCCTCTTATAAAAAAGTGTAAGGTCGATTACCAAAACCAGCGTCATCTAAAACACCTAAAACCACTTTATTTTAGCTTGCCCTCTTATAAAAAAGTGTAAGGTCGATTACAATACCGTCATCTAAAAGGCAGCTGTCTTTATCTGCAAGCAAATAGAGTGGATTTTCTTCTTCATGGCAATCAAACTTGCAATCAATGGTTTTGGTCGTATTGGGCGTAATATTGTCCGAGCCCTTTATGAATCAGGGCTTGAAGATCAAATCAAAATTGTCGCTATTAACGAATTAGCTGACCCTAAGGGCATTGCCCATCTCCTTAAGTACGATACATCCCACGGTCGTTTTTCGTTTCCTGTTAATTTAGGTGAAGATACGCTAACAGTCGCAGGTGACTCTATTGCGCTATTTGCCGAAGAGAATCCGGCAGAATTGCCCTGGCAAACCCTTGATGTCGATGTTGTACTTGAATGCACGGGTGTTTATCACTCGCGTGAACATGCTAAGTTACATTTAAATGCAGGGGCTAAAAAAGTACTTTTTTCGCAACCTGCAGATGCCGACGTTGATGCAACCATTGTGTATGGTATCAACGACGATGAATTAAAAGCAGCGCATACAATTGTTTCTAATGGCTCATGTACAACTAACTGTATTGTGCCTGTGATTAAAGTATTAGATGATGCATTTTCTATTGAATCTGGGGCAATCACGACAATTCATGCCTCGATGCATGATCAACAAGTGATCGACGCTTATCATCATGATTTACGTCGTACCCGTGCGGCAAGCCAGTCTATTATTCCTGTAGATACAAAACTTGCCCGTGGTATCGAACGTATTTTACCTAAGTTTCATGGCCGCTTTGAAGCCATTGCCGTGCGTGTACCGACGATTAACGTCACCGCGATGGACTTAAGCGTCACGGTAAACACTGATGTTGATTTAGGCGACGTTAATCAAGCACTTAAGTTAGCAGCAAAAGATCGCCTTGAAGGGATTTTAAGTTACACTGAAGAGCCGCTGGTGTCGGTAGATTTTAATCATGACTCACATTCTTGTATCATAGATGGCACTCAGACACGTGTTAGTCATAAACGACTGATAAAGTTGTTAGTGTGGTGCGATAATGAGTGGGGATTTGCGAATCGTATGCTCGATACAGCGCGTGCGATGATGGCTGTAAGCCAATAACTTATAACTATAATTTAGTATCGTTAACAAAGGAGAAGTCCATGTCGGTCATTAAAATGGCAGATTTAGATTTAAACGGCAAACGCGTGTTAATTCGTGAAGATTTAAATGTGCCTGTAAAAGAAGGTAAAGTGACCTCTGATGCACGTATTCGTGCAGCATTACCTACTATTAAATTAGCGTTAGAAAAAGGCGCAAAAGTAATGGTGATGTCACACCTTGGCCGCCCTACGGAAGGGGAATATGATGAAGCGTTTTCACTCGCCCCTGTCGTTAATTATTTAAATGATGCGCTTGAGCAAACGGTTCGTCTTGAAAAAGATTACCTAGATGGCGTTGACGTGGCAGATAATGAAGTGGTTGTTTTTGAAAACGTACGTTTTAACGTAGGTGAAAAGAAAAATGATGAAGCATTATCTAAAAAGCTAGCTGCATTATGTGATGTTTACGTGATGGATGCATTTGGTACGGCTCACCGTGCACAAGCATCAACGCACGGTGTTGGTTTATTTGCCGATGTAGCGTGTGCAGGCCCACTTTTAGCCGCAGAGCTAGACGCTTTGGGTAAAGCGCTTGATAACCCTGCGCGTCCTTTAGTGGCTATCGTTGGTGGCTCTAAAGTGTCGACTAAGTTAACCGTACTTGATTCACTATCAACAGTGGTTGATCAACTTGTTACGGGTGGAGGTATTGCAAATACTTTCATCGCAGCAGCTGGTCACCCTGTAGGCAAGTCTTTATTTGAAGCTGACTTAATTGACGAAGCAAATAAATTAAGTGCCGCTGCAAAAGCAAATAATGGTGAAATTCCAGTGCCAACTGATGTTGTTGTTGGTAATGAGTTCTCAGAATCGGCTGTTGCGACATTGAAAGATGTGAATGAAGTAACCGATGAAGATATGATTTTCGATATTGGCCCAGATACAGCGAAACAGCTTGCAGATATTATTGCAAAAGCAGGCACGGTTGTGTGGAATGGTCCAGTTGGCGTATTTGAATTTGACCAATTTGGTAATGGCACGCGTGCGATTGCTGAAGCTATCGCAAATTCAAGCGCATTCTCAATTGCGGGCGGCGGTGATACGCTTGCTGCGATTGATAAATACGGCATTGCCGATAAAGTGTCTTACATTTCAACAGGTGGTGGTGCTTTCCTTGAATTTTTAGAAGGGAAAAAATTACCAGCAGTTGCTATGCTAGAAGAGCGTGCTAAGTAATTAGTACGAACACCAGCGTGGTTATTTAATTACGCTGGTTTGGCTGTTTATAAAATACCTCTCACCCTTATTTTATAGACAGTTTTTGCGGTAAGCGATGGCTTCTCGTGATGCAGTGATGCATCAAAAAATAATTTATCCGTTCAAACTAGATGGTAGGAAACTACTGTCGATACAATTTGGAGAATACCAAATGGCTTTAATCAGTATGCGACAACTTCTTGATCATGCAGCTGAACATGGTTATGGCGTACCAGCGTTTAACGTTAATAACCAAGAGCAAATGCGTGCAATTATGGAAGCAGCTGACAAAACTAATAGCCCAGTAATCGTACAAGGCTCAGCTGGCGCACGTGCATATGCTGGTGCCCCTTTTATTCGTCATATGATTTTAGCAGCTGTTGAAGAATGGCCACATATCCCTGTCGTTATGCACCAAGACCACGGTACGTCACCTGGTGTGTGTCAACGTTCTATTCAATTAGGCTTTTCATCAGTCATGATGGATGGTTCATTGATGTCTGATGGTAAAACACCTTCAAGCTATGAGTACAACGTAGAAGTTACTCGTCAAACAGTTGAAATGGCGCACGCGTGTGGCGTATCAGTTGAAGGCGAGCTAGGTGTACTCGGTTCTCTTGAAACTGGTGAAGCGGGTGAAGAAGATGGCGTAGGCGCAGAAGGCAAGCTTACAACAGATCAAATGCTTACAGATCCTGAAGAAGCGGCTGACTTCGTTCGTAAAACTCACGTTGATGCACTGGCAATTGCGTGTGGTACATCACATGGTGCATACAAGTTCACGCGTCCACCAACAGACGATATTTTAGCGATTGATCGCATCAAAGAAATTCACGCGCGTATTCCTAACACACACTTAGTTATGCATGGTTCGTCTTCAGTGCCGCAAGAATGGTTAGAAGTAATTAACCAATACGGTGGTGAGATCCCTGAAACTTATGGTGTGCCAGTTGAGCAGATCATCGAAGGTATCAAGTATGGCGTGCGTAAAGTGAATATCGATACCGATTTACGTTTAGCATCAACAGGTGCCATTCGTCGTCATCTTGCACTAAACCCTGCGAATTTCGATCCGCGTAAATATTTAGCTGAAGCAACGAAAGCGATGACAGAAATTTGTGTTGCTCGCTATGAAGCATTTGGCACAGCAGGTCAAGCAGGTAAGATCAAACCTATCTCATTAGATGATATGCACCTGAAATACTTGTCAGGTGAACTTGATCCTAAAATCAAGTAATTGATACTAATATAAAAAACCGGCTTTAATTGCCGGTTTTTTATTGCCTCGATCTTAACGGATCAGTGTTTTACTTACTGTTTATTTTAAGATCATTGTTTTACTAACCATAAATAGCCCGGATCATTATTTTACTAGTTTTAGGATGATCATTGCCTATTTTTGTTTAACTTTTAAACAAGCGGGTAACGTGTTGAGCATTAAATCAAAGAGTTAGTAGACTAACTTAGTAAGATCATGATCCGAAATAGATCGGCTTGGTAAAAATCTGATCCTGACTCGCCGAAGTTAGTAGATCAGTGATCTGAAATGTTTATCTTAAATATACTGTTTAGAACTTGACCAATATGGCTTTATGTTCGATTTTTAAGTTATTGCTTACATTAAGGATCGCTACCATGAAAAAAACCGCCATTATGTTTTCGAGCTTTGCAATGTGCCTACTTTCTTTTAATAGTGTTGCTGAAGCCGTTGATATATATGGTCGGGCGCATTTAGGGGTTGCCAATAGTGACACCAATGAAGAAAGTAAAACATCAGTTGAAAGCTACAGCTCGCGGATTGGCATTAAAGGCAGCGGTGAAATAAATGAGGGTCTGAAAGCGGTTTATAAGTTTGAGTTTGCTGTAAATGCAGCAGATCAAGATAGCGATGGTAAAACCGAAGAAAATATCTCTGCGCGTAATCAGTATGTCGGTTTACAAGGCAGTTATGGTCAAATTGTTTTAGGCCGTCATGATACTGCCCTTAAAATATCACAAGGCAAGATTGACCAAATGAATGACTTTAATGGGGACGTTAAAGCATTGTTTAATGGTGAAAATCGTTTAGGTGATGTCGTACATTACAGCTCACCAATTGTCGGAAACTTACAATTTGTTGTGACGTATATTGCTGAAGACAATTCAAAGCAAGATGATGAAACAGGCATCTCTGCTGCCTTTATATACGGTGATAGCAAACTTAAAAACACACCTTATTTTGTAAGTGTTGCACATGACAGTCAGGTTGCGGGTTACGACATCACGCGGTTTACTGCACAAAGCAAAATAGGTGATCTTGTGGTTGGGGGCATGTATCAACAAAGTGAAAAAGTATCAGGCTCAGATACTGAAGATGGTTTTTTGCTTAGTGCCTCTTATAAAATTGATAAGTATAAGTTACTTGCTCAATATCAAGACTCAGAAGGAGACTTTGGTAAATTAAAAGACTCTGGCACCGGAACATCGCTCGGCGTTGAGAGAAGCCTTTCGAAACAAGCACGTATGTATATGTGGTATACGCAGTTTTCTCTCGATAATAAAGCTGACGAAGATCACCTTGCTGTAACATTAAGGTATGACTTTTAAGGTATAAAAAAGCATATTTAAGCGGAAAACCATTCATTTTTACTGAGTTTTTTTGGTGCTTTTTGAATTACTCGTTAGACTTTCATAAAAATGTCATACTTAGTCATAATAATGAAACCAGTTCGCTAACGAAAGAGATAAATTGGAATGTCACGTAAAGTACTAGTCGTCGATGACGAAGCGCCTATCAGAGAGATGCTGGTTTTTGTTTTAGAGCAAAATGGTTTTCAAGCAATTGAAGCCGAAGATTATGATTCTGCAATTGAGGCAATGGTTGAGCCATACCCCGATATGGTTTTATTAGACTGGATGCTACCCGGTGGAAGCGGAATTCAGATTGCGAAGAAATTTAAGCAAAGCGAATATACACGTCAAATCCCTATTATTATGCTAACAGCCCGCGGTGAAGAAGAAGATAAAGTACGCGGTCTTGAAGTGGGTGCTGATGATTATGTTACTAAACCATTTTCGCCAAAAGAATTAATGGCCCGTATTAAAGCGGTTATCCGCCGTGTATCGCCGACTTCACTCGAAGAGGCTATTGAAGTACATGGTTTGCGCCTTGACCCTATTTCACATCGTGTAACCTCTGAGGGAAGCGAATTAGATATGGGACCTACTGAATTTAGACTACTGCATTTTTTCATGACTCACCCTGAACGTGTTTACAGCCGTGAACAATTACTTGATCATGTATGGGGAACAAACGTTTACGTTGAAGACCGTACTGTTGATGTACATATTCGTCGTCTACGTAAAGCGATAGCACCCCTTGGACATGACAGGCTCGTACAAACTGTGCGTGGTGCAGGTTATCGTTTTTCAAGTAAATTATAAGTGCGTTGGCTGACTATATTCAGCTAATTTACATTCTTAAGGTAAAGTGAGTGTATGTATCGAGTAGTCAATAAACAGGCGTTAGCAAAACGCCTGTTTATGTATTTCTTACCTTTGTTATTAGTTGGCGTGCTTGTAGGTGCGCCATTTTTGCTTTTATTTTTAGGCTCTTTTGCACTACTGATTTGGCATTATCATCAACTCTATCGCCTTAGTGATTGGCTCCTTAATCAGCGTAGCTTCAACCCACCTGAAGGTGAGGGAGCTTGGGAGCAAGTTTTTGAAGGGATCTACCATTTACAGCATCGTAATCGTAAAAAGCGTAATGAACTGGCTGATTTAATTCGCCGTTTTCGTGATGGTGCAGAGGCGGTACCTGATGCGGTTGTGGTGTTGCAAAAAGATCTGAGTATTATTTGGTGTAATCAACTCGCGCTTAAAGTATTGGGCTTACAATGGCCAACGGATCATGGACAGCGACTCGATAACCTTATTCGTGATCCTAAATTTGCTAAGTATATGCACCAAGCCAGTTTTGATGAGCCACTGGAGCTTGATGGTGGTCACAGTTATGAACAAATACTCGAATTTAGGGTCATGCCCTATGCAAGCTCGCAGTTAATGATGGTTGTTCGTGATGTCACGCGACTAAAGCAATTAGAGCAAATGCGTAAAGACTTTGTGGCCAATGTATCACACGAATTGAGAACACCACTTACGGTCGTGACTGGTTATTTAGAAATGCTTGATGGCGATAACATGCCACCGCCAAGTATGTGGAATAAAGCGCAAACAACGATGCTCGAACAATGCAAACGCATGGACAGTCTAGTAAACCAACTCTTGTCATTGTCTCGCATTGAAGGCGCTCGCCGTCAAGACAACGACAAGCCTGTGAATGTGCCAAAGTTACTCACCTATATTCACACAGAAGCACAATCGCTGAATCAAGATAAAGGCCATGAGCTTATTTTTAATGTCGATAGCCATTTAGATATTAAAGGTGCTGAGGATGAGTTACGCAGTGCATTTTCTAATTTGGTATTTAACGCCATTCATTACACTAAGCCTGGCGGTAAAATTGTGGTCGATTGGCAGCTTAAAAATAATCAGGCTGCGTTTAGTGTCACTGATAACGGTGATGGTATTGCCAGCGAACATATTAATCGCCTAACAGAGCGTTTTTATCGAGTAGATAAAGCACGTAGTCGCACAACGGGTGGCTCTGGCTTAGGTTTAGCGATAACAAAACATGTACTTACACGTCACGATAGTCATTTGAATATTAAGAGTAAAGTTGGTGAAGGATCGACATTTTCGTTTGCCTTTGGCAGCGATAAAGTCGTTCGCTTACCAGACTCTTTAGAAATTAATGCAAAGTCATAAAACTGTCATTTTAGGGTAATCTAACTGTCATCTAGTGTCTTTAGAGTAGACTGCAGTTAGGAAATGGGACGAACAAATCGGAGTAACCCCTATGAAATTTAAAAATCTCGTTGCCGCAATGGGTGTGGCTGTAACAACATTTGTATCAGCTCAAGCAGCTGCAGTTGATAAAGATATGCCTGAGTACCAAAAAACAAGTGGTATTTCTGGTAACTTTTCATCTGTGGGCTCTGACACACTTGCCAATATGATGACCTTTTGGGCGGAAGAATATAAACGCTTTTACCCAAATGTAAACATCCAAATCCAAGCAGCGGGCTCTTCAACTGCGCCTCCAGCACTGACAGAGGGGACTGCAAACTTCGGCCCTATGAGCCGACGTATGAAGTCTAAAGAAATTGAAGCTTTCGAGAAACGTTATGGTTACAAGCCTACAGAAGTTCGCGTTGCAATTGATGCGCTAGCGGTTTTTGTACATAAAGATAACCCAATCGAAGGTTTACGTATTGACCAAGTGGATGCTATTTTCTCTTCAACTCGCAAGTGTGGTGCTGATGCTCAAGTAAATCGTTGGAGTGATGTAGGCTTAACAGGTGATTGGGCTGCAAAAGATATCCAACTTTATGGTCGTAACTCAGTATCAGGCACCTACGGTTACTTCAAGAAAAAAGCATTGTGTAAAGGTGACTTCCGTAACAATGTAAATGAGCAACCAGGTTCTGCATCGGTTGTTCAGTCAATCTCTTCGTCAGTGAATGCGATTGGTTACTCAGGTATCGGTTATAAGACATCGGGTGTACGTACTGTGCCACTTGCTAAGAAAGGTGATAACTTTGTTGATGCGACATTAGAAAACGTTGCAACGGGCAAATACCCACTTTCTCGTTTCTTATATGTATACGTTAACAAACACCCTAATAAGCCACTTGCACCTATTGATGCAGAGTTCTTAAAAATGGTGTTATCAGTAGATGGTCAAAAAATTGTTGAGAAAGATGGTTATGTGCCGCTTTCAGGCAAGATGGCAATGGCTGAACTTAAAAAGCTAGGTCTTCTGTAACAATCAATACAGACAGTGATAAAAGAACCGCTCAATGAGCGGTTCTTTTCGTTTTAGCTTTTAGCAAAGAGTTTTGCTTTTATGCGTTGCTGAGCAAGGCGAACTTGTTTGCGCTTTTTGCCAGGCTTAGCTTTAAAGCTTTGGATTGGCATCACCGTTGGGGTCTCGGTTGGTAATGCGGGAATGTTAAAATTAGCGTGCTCGTCTTTAGGAAGACCAATCTCTTGCTGATGCACACGAAGTGCTGCCAGAGTGTCATCGTTTTGCACTTCGCTTGGGCATAAGAATAAGCCCAATTTACGCATTTTTATGCCTAATCCTATGCTACTTGAGTAACGTACAATCGGGGCTGCTAAAATCAGTCCAACTAAAATAGGTGATAACCACCAAAAGAAAGTCGGGGTATAGTAATAAGCTACACCACCCCAAATAATAGCGGTGATGGTTGAAAATAGAGTATACCCAATTGCTTCTTGCCACGGCACCATGCGTCCTTCACGAGGCTGCGCATCCCAGCTAACTTTCTTACCAAGAAATACACACACTACAAAGTAGCTATGAAACACCATCATGAGTGGCGCGATTACAATAGCAAATACGCTCTCAATGAGTGAGCCTGCGATCAATTTTACACTGCCACCAAAGGCTTTATTGCGATGCACTAAAGTCACTATCAATCCCATAAGTTTTGGTAAAAGTAGTAATACCGCAGTGATAAATAGCAGTGAATCAATTAAATCAGTTTTAGCAATTTGCCAAGTAGGAAATAGCTGGTACGCATGGTTAAAATACACATCACTATTCAGTGCACGCGTAACTGCATCCAAGGTACTTAATGCCAGCATAGATAACCAAATAAGTGATGAGATATACGCAGTGGCACCAAATAAAAAGTGCATTTTACTCATCAGTTTCAAACCTGATTTTGGCAATAAACCGAGATGCTGAATATTACCTTGCACCCATCGTCTGTCGCGAATTGCGTAGTCTAGAATGTTGCTCGGTACTTCTTCATAGCTGCCTTCAATATCGCTGAGTAATAATACATCCCAACCAGAACGGTGTAGCAGTGATGCTTCAACAAAATCGTGACTTAAAATCTCTCCACCAAAAGGGGCATTGCCTTTTAATACAGGAAGACCGCAACATTGCGTGAAGGCTTCAACACGAATAATTGCGTTGTGTCCCCAGTAATTTGCTTGATTGGTTTGCCAAAATGCAGAACCTGTCGCCAGCATAGGGCTGTATAAAATTGAGGCGAATTGTAAAAATCGACCAAAAAAAGTATCTTGGCGAACCGGAATCGGAATCGTTTGAATAAGGCCTGATTTTGGATTACTGATCATGCTTGTGGTTAGCTCAAGCATACATTTTCCTGTCATGATGCTGTCAGCATCAAGTACAATCATGTGCTCGTATTGACTTCCCCAGCGTTCACAAAAATCAGTGAGGTTACCCACTTTACGGTGTTTATTATCTTCACGACGACGATAAAAAGTATGCTGAGCTAAGTCACCTAAACGTGCCGTTAATGCATTCCATGCTTTTAGCTCATTGCGCGCAATCTCTGGATCTTGTGTATCACTAAGTAAATAGAAATCGAAGTTCGGCATTTGGCCCGTTTTAGCGAGCGATCGAAGACTCACTTCAAAACCAGCGATCACACGCTCGGTATCTTCGTTATAAATTGGCATTACGACAGCTGTTTTAGTCTGGCTTAATGCATGTTCGTTAATTTCAATGGGCTTTTGACGTTTAAGCGTCAGTGGGTCAATACGCAGCAGTTGTAAAATAAAGCCCATACAGCCACTACAAAAGGCTGTTACGATCCACGCGAAGGTCACTGAAAATAAAAACAGCAATGCGTACTCAAGCGGTGTCATGCCGTTAGAATTTAAAATATCGAACATGATCCACACACCATATGCAGTAATCGCTAGCGCAAGGCATGAAAATAGCCAAACGCGAGTTTTCTTAAATGGCATTGCGGTTGGTGTTAATGTTTTGCTATTGGACGTCATTTGGATACCAGACATAGCTCCATACCTCGCTGATTTCTTTGTCACGTAGTTTTAACGATAAGCGCATATCGACAGGCTTATCTCCCTCTGGCGCCACTTTAAACGCGACGCGCCATCCTTGATTATTCGGTAACTGCTGAACTGTTTTATCGCTAATCTCACCTGATGACAGTGTTAAATCGGCCTTCATAGCAAAATTTGCAGACAGTTGATTGATGTTTTCACCACTGAAGTCAACAGTAAATTGACGGTGACTTTTTGGTGGTGGATTCTTTTCGCCAGGCAGGGCTGCACTGCCTATGCGTGTTCTTAAAACACTCGCTTTATCTTGAGATGCAAGGGTTGCATTAAAAGTTGATAGCTTATAGCTGAAACTTAAGCTATCGCCTGCTTTCATCGCTTGCTCAGGCACCCAGTAGCTAACAATGTTGTCGTTAGTTTCTGTGTCTGTGGGAATTTCTACCAGCTCAACGCGGCCTTTCCCCCACGAACCCATTGGCTCAATCCACATGCTCGGGCGGTTATGGTAATGTGCCTCTGTGTCTAAGTAATTGTTAAAATCACGGTCACGTTGTGCGAGGCCAAATCCCTTCGGGTTATCATAACTAAATGATGTAACACTTAATTTTTTAGGGTTGTTAAGTGCTCGCCATACCCATTGACCCTCTGCTGATTGCATTAATAGGCCGTCTGAGTCATGTACTTCTGGACGGTAGTCATCAAAAAACTTGGTGCTGTTTTCACCGTGATAAAACATACTTGTTAGTGGTGCTATACCCAGTTTTTTAATATCTTTGCGGGCAAAAATTTGCATCTGAGTTTTTACTTCAGTGTTTGTCGAAGGTGTTAACTCAAAACGATATGCTCCAGCAACAGATGGGCTATCAAGCAGTGCATAAAGCACGATAGTGGTGTCTTCAGGCGCTGGTTTTACTAACCAAAATTCTTTAAACACGGGAAATTCTTCGCCCGAGCTAAGAGCAGTATCAACCGCAAGTCCGCGGGCTGAAAGGCCATAGACTTGGTGTGGGCCCACTAAACGAAAATAAGAGGCACCTTGGAATACTGCAACTTCATCTTTGTATTCGCTATTATTGAGCGGAAAATGCAGGCGAAAACCGGCATGACCCAACTGAGTATTCTTAATTGCAGTGCTTATTTCTGCTTCCAACGGAGCCGCGGTTGCATCGTAACGATAGTAATCAGTTTTAAAAGGCAAGCTTTTAACTTCGGCATTTTGCTCTAGGGTATTAATTGCCACCGGTGATTTATATAAAAAGCCGGGATGAAATAACTGCACTTCATATAAGCTTTGATCTTTCCAGATTGCTTGATCTGGGCGAAAGCGAATAGCACGGTAATCTTGATAACCAATGCTGGTTAATGCTTCAAGTTCTAAATCTTTTGGTGCGACATACGGCTCAGAGGCTAACTTTTTAGCGCGAGCAGTGATTACATCAAATAGTTTCTCTTGTGGAATTGTGATCATCGCAGGCTTTTGCTCAACAACGGTGTGCTGTGTTTCAGTTTCTTGTGGCTGAGTTTGGTTTTCAGTTGCGTAAGTATGGCCTGCACTCATGGCTAATAATACGCCCAAGAAGGTCTTCTTTTTAACAGCGCTGAAGAGCTTAGTTCGGGTTTCTGGTTTCATTAATTTTTCCTTTAGCCGTAAATCACGTTTATTCATTCATACCTCTCAGCAAAAAGTGAACCTAAAAAAACACTAATAATCTCAATGACGTTGAGTTGGTACAGCTAAATGCGAAGAGTAAATTTTGAAATTAGTGAGAAACAATTACACGGTAGCAGTTGTTAATTCGTCACCAATATGGAGAAGTTTAATGAACGAAAGCTTGCCCTAATATGAATAGCTTAAAGGATGAACAAAAATATGAACAAAATTAGCAGAGGCTTAATTGAAAAAGTGAAATTGTAATCGAGAAGGAAGGTGCAGGCACTGAACTGACACATACCAATTCGCAATAACACTCAAAATAGAATGTTTAATTAAGTAAATTGATATAATTCAGTGCCTCAGAAAGGCAAATTTATTTAACTTCGCCTAACTTTTCTGCATTCGCTTTACATTGATTGTAAGCTTCGATGCACTTGTTACTACAGACTTTATGAACTAAGCCATCTGCGGTGCTTTGCTGTTCGCAGCTGGCTTCGCATTGATAGTTTTGTTGGGCACATTGTTGCATTTCTGGGTTATCAATCTTGCTTGAGCAAGCTGCTAACAAGGTGAATGCAAACAATGATGCTGCAATAGCTGGTAATTTTTTCATGCTTATCCCTAGTTTATGGCTATTCTTTTAAATCCATCTTACCCAGATTGTTGAAACTTAATCCAGCGTAACTTGCAAATTATCAATTAAACGAACCGATCCTAAGAAGGCTGCGGCCAAAATAACCAGTTGTTTATCCGCTGCTGATGCAGCTTTTAGCGTTGATCGTTCGGCAATCGAGTAATAATCAGGTTTTAGGCCTGCGGCTTCAAGCGTGGCTTTGGCTTTAGCTTCTAATTCAGCGAAATTCGTTTGGCCTTGTTTTAGCTGCTCAGCCGTCTCGTTAAGGGTTGCAAATAATACTTTTGCGGTGTCTTTTTGCTCATCAGACAAATAGCCATTACGTGAGCTCATAGCAAGGCCTGATATTTCACGGCACGTAGGTACACCGACAATCTCGACAGGGATAGAGAGATCGCGTGTCATGGTTTTAATCACTTGCAGTTGCTGAAAATCTTTTTCACCAAAACAGGCAAAGTCAGGTTGCACAAGATTGAATAACTTAGTCACAACGGTGGCGACACCTTTAAAATGGCCGGGACGTGAACCACCGCAATAACCCATCGACACGCCAGGTACATCAACAAAGCTTTGTTCACCAAGGCCATTTGGATAGATGGTTTCAACTGACGGCGTAAACACAATGTCAGTTTCAAGTTCTGCTAGGCCTTGTTTATCTTCGTTGAGCGTGCGCGGGTAGTTGTCAAGATCCTCATTGGCGCCAAATTGCATAGGATTAACAAAAATACTGACGACGACTTTATCGGCTAACGTTTTTGCTTTTTCAACTAATGAAAAATGCCCTTGGTGCAAGTTGCCCATGGTTGGGACGAGTGCAATGCTAAGTCCAGCTTGACGCCAAGCTTTGATTTGACTACGTAACGATTTTATTTCAGTGATTGATTGCATTATTTAAACTCATGTTCGGTACTTGGGAAAGCACCACTTTTTACATCTTCACAATACTTTTGCACGGCTGCTGGCATATTCCCTGTTTCAAGTAAAAAGTTTTTTGAAAACTTAGGGATATAACCAGCTGAAATGCCGACGAGGTCGTGCATAACTAAAATTTGTCCGTCGGTTTGATTGCCAGCACCAATTCCGATTGTCGGGATAGTTAATTCATCGGTAATACGCTTAGCCAATTCACTAGGAATACACTCTAATACCAATAATTGTGCACCTGCAGCTTCAAGCGCTTTAGCATCGCTAAGCATTTTATCAGCTTGTGATTGTTCGCGGCCTTGAATTTTAAAGCCGCCAAATACGTGCACAGACTGAGGTGTTAAACCTAAATGACCACACACAGGTATGCCTTGTTGCGTCATTGCGCGGATGCTGTCGTGTAACCACTCGCCACCTTCAAGTTTGATCATGTTGGCGCCAGCACGCATTAACTCGGCTGCATTTTTACACGCATCGGCAGGGTTTGAGTAGGTCATAAAAGGTAAGTCAGCGATGATGAATAGCTCGCGGCTACCGGCGCGGACACACCGTGTATGGTAAGCAATCTCGCTGTTCGTTACTGCTAATGTGTCATCACCACCTTGTAAAACCATGCCCAGTGAGTCACCGACTAAAATCACTTCGACGCCATTATCATGAAACAATTTTGCAAAGCTGGCATCGTAAGCTGTAAGCGCGGTAATTTTTTGTTTTTCGTGTTTCATTTTATTAAGAGTTGAAACGGTGATTTTAGACATAATTTCCTCTAAGGCTTCGCCTAGGTTGATTACTGCTGAGGGAGTTTTTGTAAATCGTTTAAAGGCAACGTTTTTGTTATATCAGCAAGTGATTGGTTATTCGGTAAAACAAGAGAAGGGGCTATCTCTAATAAAGGATAAACAACAAACTCTCTCTCAACGAGGCCATAATGAGGCACGGTAAGGCGAGGCGTGTCGATCACTTGGTCACCAAATAATAGAATATCAATATCAAGGGTGCGAGGTCCCCAACGTTCTTCTTTACGTACACGGCCATGATCACGTTCTACTGCTTGGGTTAAATCGAGTAGTTGCTCTGGTTGCAGAGCCGTTTTAATACACGCAACCGCATTGACATAGTCGGGTTGATCTTGTGGCCCCATTGGCTTACTTGCGTAATCATGCGATACGCAAACCAGCTCAATTTCTGGTAGCCCTTGTAATGCTGTAATAGCATTACGAATTTGTGTACGTGGCGCATTTAAATTTGCGCCTAACCCTAAATACACTATGTTCATGTTTATTCTGCTTTTTTCTTACGAGGTCGACGGCGGCGTTTAGGGCCACCTTGATGGCCAAGTGCTTTAACCATCTCTTTTTGGCCATTTATATCTTGGCTTAAATACGCCGTCCACCACGTAGCAAGTTCCTGATGTTGCTGCTCACCAGCTTGAACACGTAATAGTAAAAAGTCGTAGGCAGCTTTAAAACGAGGCTGTTGCGTTAACCTGTATGCGCGTTGACCACCGCGTTTATCAAGGCGTTGTTGAATATGCCAGATATCTCTAGCGCCTAACGTGAACCGTTTAGGTACAGCAACATGTTGTGCGCTTTCACTGAGTACCTTATTCATCGCTTGTGCAAATGCATCAAACTCAGAAAGTTGGTCACGTTGCTGTAATTTTTTAGCGATGTCTAATAACGGGAACCACAATAGTGCAGCGAATATAAACGCGGGGGTTACTTTTTTCTCTGCATTGATACGTTTATCTGTGTTTTTAAACATTTGCAGAATAAATGCGTGCTCGAGTCCATCTGGGTTAGCATTCAAAATTTTATCAAGGGCAGGGAATAGAGCTTTGAAAAGGCCATACTGACGCAACATGATATAGTTTTCTTCTGCTTTACCATTTAAAAACAGCTTGAGTGACTCTTCAAATAGACGTGCAGGAGGAATGTGGTCTAATAAGCTTGCAAGCTCTTTCATTGGCTTTTCTGTCGAAGGCGCAATGGTCATGCCTAACTTTGTTGCAAAACGGACTGCACGCAGCATACGTACAGGGTCTTCACGGTAGCGGGTTTCTGGATCGCCAATTAATTCAACCTGTTTGGCTTTTATTGCACTAATACCGTTGGCGTAGTCATAGATGCAAAAATCATTAATTGAATAATACAGCGCATTAATTGAGAAATCTCGACGCTCGGCGTCTTCTTCAATACTACCGTACACATTATCTCGCAGCAGTTGCCCATGTTCGCTTGATTGGCTAACGTGGTTTTTTTCTTCGTCGGCTTCATGATGGCCGCGCATCGTAGCAACTTCAATTATTTCACGGCCAAACACAATGTGCGCTAAACGAAAGCGACGACCAATTAGGCGACAGTTACGAAATAGTTTTTTGATTTGTTCTGGCGTCGCATTTGTAACTACGTCAAAGTCTTTAGGTTGTTGGCCTAACAATATATCTCGAATACAACCACCGACTAAGTAAGCATCGTAGCCACCTTCTTTGAGGCGGTATAATACTTTGATTGCATTTGGGCTAAATTGTTTGCGTGAAATACCATGTTCACTGCGCTCGATCACCAAAGGTAACTCGCTCGTTTGTGCGGCATTTGTTGAAGTCGAGGCATTTGGGCCGATAATTTGCCGACAAAATTGAAAAAGCTTGGAAATAATAATCTGTCTCCTACGACGCGGACTTTGCGACTCATCAAGTATAGCGTGTGTTTTTTCACTTCGTCGATATGAGATTGAGTCAGTAAATGTGTGTTTTATATGACGCTACAGTATGGTGTTAATGATTCGCACACTTTGGGTCGCTATCATATACCAGCGTGGCTCAAAAATTAAGTTACTCTGCCTTTAAAATTGGCAATTTATTTTGTAATGACTTGAAAATCACAAAAAGTGGCGTGTGGATTCTCACTAACTTGTATTTCTAGCGCTGTTGGGATGTTTTCAATACGGTAGGCTGAGATTGCCCAATTAAGCATTTCTTCGACTGTTGAAGACAATAGAGCAGGCTCTGGGTTTAAACCTAAAAAACGAAACGCATCAAATAATGCTGGTTTTGGCGCTCGTTTTGATATGGCCGGTGCGTAGTTTTGTTTTGATAATTTAAAACCGGGCTTTGCAACAGCCAATGGTAGATGCGCGTAGTTAGGTGCTGGTTGCCCTAGTTGCTTAAATAAGCTGAGTTGTCTTGCTGTTGGCTCGAGTAAATCGGCTCCACGCACCACGTGGCTTATTCCTTGTGCAATATCATCGACGACGACAACCAGCTGATAAGCAAATAAGCTATCACTTCGTTTTATAAGGTAGTCTTCTTTAGCAAGTCGGCTGTCAATATTCACCTGACCTTGAATAAGGTCATGATATTCACTCGTCGCAAATTGCTGAGTTAAGCGCAGTGCAGAATCGTTTAATGGGTGATGTTTTGATTTGCAATACCCTTGGTATATTCCGCCCATTGCTTTGATTTCTTTACGGGTGCAATGACAGGCGTAGACAAGGTTCTTTGTAATGAGTGCGTCAACAACGGCTTGGTATTCAGTATGGCGTTTAGTTTGGTAGATAACGCCTTCGTCCCAGTGCAGCCCATACGCTTCTAGAGTGCGTAATATGTCATCGCTTGCGCCGGGTACAACACGGGTTGTGTCAATGTCTTCTATTCTGACTAGCCACTTACCTTGATTTGATTTTGCATCAAGGAAGCTGCCCACAGCCGCTATTAATGAGCCAAAGTGCAATGGCCCAGAAGGTGATGGCGCAAAACGGCCCCTGTATGTGCGCATAGGCGCATTAACGGCTGTGGTAGACATAGGTTAATTAATGTATGTAATTAACCGCGTCCTGATTGTTTTTCTTTAATTTCCGCAAGCGTTTTACAGTCAACACATAAATCAGCTGTTGGACGCGCTTCTAAGCGGCGGATACCAATTTCGATACCACATGATTCACAATAACCAAAGTCATCATCTTTGATTAATTGAATTGTTTTTTCAATTTTCTTGATCAGTTTACGTTCGCGGTCACGAGTGCGAAGCTCTAAAGAGAACTCTTCTTCTTGTGCTGCACGGTCTACTGGATCTGGAAAGTTAGCTGCTTCATCTTGCATGTGCGATTTAGTACGGTCTACTTCGTTACGTAAATCGTTACGCCAAGCTTCTAAAATTGTTTTAAAATGAGCACGTTGTGCATCATTCATATACTCTTCACCCGGCTGTTCCTGATACGGCTCTAACCCGGCCTGAGCCAATAACCCTAGTCTTTTCTGGTCTGGCATAACTTTCTCCTAAATCCTTAATATTTTGCCCAGCATTAGCCGGCGGCTATAAATAGCAGAATCTTCTGTTTGAGGCAAATTTATTTTTTAATTAATCCTGTATGCCCCAACTTATCGACTTTAAAAATAAGAATGGGCGGTTTTATTCGTTTACACGGCCCGTGCAATTTTTAATTTGCTAAGTTATATGGGCAAAAAATCATATTACAACTTAAAACATGTGTTCATTGAGAAACTTTTTGGGGGTTGTGTCGTACCAGCGTTTAAATGCGCGTTGTAAAGCACTCTGCTCTGAAAATCCCAGTTTATTGCTGATCTCAAGCACTGAATAGCCTTGCAGTAACATGCGTTTTGCGTGTTGTTTTCTTTGCTGATCAATTAACTTTGTGAAGCTTAGTTGCTGCCCAGTGAGGTAGCGCTGCAAGCTGCGTTTCTTTAAGCCTAATTGTAATGCGGCTTGCTCAACACTTGGAATAACAGGGAATTGGCAGGCAATAAAGGCATTTAATTCATTAATATGATCTGCATACGGCGTTAAATCTCCCGCTTGCGATAACAAGAGTTGTTCAAGCTCTGGGTTTGGCGAGTGTAAACGGCTATTAAGTAGTTTTTCATTAAAAATAAGGCTGTTGGATTTGGCACCAAATTCGATAGGGCAGTTAAAAGTATGCTGATAAATGTGCACACTCGCAGTGCTCGGAATGGGTCTGGTAAGGGTTACTTTTTCAAGCGCAAGTTCAGCGTTCTGCTGGCAGCAGTGGTTTGCAAACGATAACCAACTACTAAACAGTTCATCTACCATGTAATGTCGTATTGGGCTTCGTGCATGCCAGCTCAGTTGGCATTGCTGCTGCACTTTTCTCAGCTCTATTCGACCAATGTTTCTTACCAGTGAATTTAATCTTTGCGCATGCTGCAGCGCTTTCTCAAGATTTTGACTCACCAAGGCGACATGCCCCAATAGCCCCCAGTTTTGTGCTTTGAGTGATTGACCAAACAAAAGGCCTATATGCTCTTGCTTAAGCTGGGTGTCAGCATAATGCATTAACGATTCGTAATCTGATACAGGAAATCGGTAGCTAGTTTCATTGAGATAACAGCGGCGCTCAGCAAGTAATGCATGCAGCTGTTCTTTTTCAAGCCCTTGTTTTTGTAAGAAATAGACCAAGGAGCGAATGATTTGGCTATTGACATAAAACATAGTCGTTCATTTTTTATTATTATTAGCAACAGTTAAGCTGCATGACTAGGCGCGCAAAGTCAATATTTTGCGTGGAGGGTCAAGATTTAGTCTTTTAATTAAGGCAAGCTGGTTGATGGATATAATACTCATAATAAAGGAAGCACAATGAAACTTCATCCAATAATGTTCAGCATTGCAGCCGCATTTCTTGCTGTAGGTTGTAACTCAGATAACGATAATAAAACCGTTGAGCCCCCCGTTACGACAACACCCGAACCTGAAGATGTTGTAAAGGTCGCAATACCTACTTTTGCAGATAACAAGACGCTTGATGCCAATATTCGTTGGACAAGTTATGGCGTCCCACATATTACAGCATCAAACCTTGAAAGCTTGGCATTTGGCAGTGGCTATGCTTATGCAAAAGATCATGCGTGTTTATTAATGGATCAAATAATTAAAACCCGCGGCGAGCGTGCTAAATACTATGGCCCTGATCAAGTTGCGGGGAGTGGTGATTCAAAACACTTAATCTCTGATTTTGGTTATAAAGCACTAGGTGTAAATGAGTATGCGGCGGAACATTATGCTGAATTAGATGAAACAAGTCGTGCTCATTTTGAAGGGTTTGTGCAGGGCTTCAATAAATATGTGACTGATACGGGGGCTGAAAATTTAGCGCCTGAATGTGCATCTCAGCCTTGGGTTATTAGCTTAACGGCTCAAGATATGCTGGCTTATTCAATGGCGACAGTGCAACTTGCAAGCTCAGCTAACTTTTTAGAATTAGCATTTTTTGCAAACCCAGGTGATGGTGATGAGTATTTGCCTGTGCCAAGTGGTAGTGAACCGAGTGCCGTTTCGAGCCTTGTTAAAAATATAAATCAGCAAGCAAAGCAATTTAAGTTAGAGAAGAAATTTGAGCACTTGGGCTCAAATGGCTGGGGGCTGGGTAAAGAGATGATGGCCAACGGTCAGGGCGGATTATTAGCAAATCCACATTTTCCTCATGAAGGAAATTTGCGTTTTTGGCAGTCACACTTAACAGTCCCTGGTGCCATGAATGTGATGGGTGGGAGCCTGCAAGGCATGCCTGGCGTTATTAATATAGGTTTTAATGAACATGTGGCCTGGACGCACACCTTCTCGACGGCACGTCACTTTTTAATTTATCAGCTCGCATTAAATGAAAATGATCGCATGAGTTATGGTGTTGAGGGGGAGCAACACACTATTACCAGTAAAATGGTAACGGTGGAGGTTGCTGTGGGGCCAAACACAACGATTGAGCTTACAAAACCATTTTATTACAGCCACCATGGTTTGATGCTAGAAACGCCTGCTGAAAGAGGGTTAGGCTGGAATGACACTCAAGCATTTACCATAAAAGATGCCAATGAATTTAATATGGATGTTGTAGCGCAGTGGTCAGCACTCAACCAAGCCGTGAGTCTTGATGATATGAAAGCGTCATTCGCTCAGTTTGATGGGGTGTCGTTTAACAATACGATGGCAACAGATAAAACGGGCACTGTTTTTTACGTTGATGACAGCACAGTGCTTAAATTAGATGACACTGCTAACCTAGCAATTCGTTTGCAGCCTGAGCTCGTTGCTTTGAGGGAATCAACGGGCTTTGATTTGGTGCCTGGCAACATGAAGCTCTTTGAAAGCCAAGGTAAGGTGCCTTTTTCTGAAGCACCCCAGCTTACGCGGACAGACTATGTACAAAACTCGAATGATAGTTATTGGGTGACAAACTTAAAACAGCCTTTACTTGGTTTTGCTGCGCAGTATGGTGATGTACATAAGCCTTTATCACTAAGAACACGAATGGGTCTGAAGTTATTGCAAGAAGGCGGGGGAGAAGACGGTAAATTTACACTTGATGAATTAGAACAGGCATTAATTGGCAATCGTATCTATTTAGGTGAGCTGGTATTTACCGATTTAGCCTCACAATGTATTGCCCAAGGAAATACACCGGTGCAAGTTTCAGCGGGTATTGACGTGGATATTAGTCCTGCCTGCGATATCGTTGCTAACTGGAATGGTGCTATGAACTTAGATACAGAAGGTGCTGCATTGATCCGTGAGTTTGCGCATCTATTTAATCCTTCAGCACACTTATATAACAACTTTGATGTTACAGACCCGGCTAATACGCCTCATACTCTACGCCAAGATAAAGTTGCATTAAAAGCGCTGGCGCACGCTATGTTAAATGTGCAGGCGAATGGGGTGCCATTAACAAGTACTTTAGCTGAGCTTCAGTTCGTAGAAAAATCACTGGCCGGAGGGCATGCTTCAGGTGAGCAGCTTCCATGGGCTGGGCCGATGCATGTTGAGGGAGGCTTTAATGTTTTCAGATACGATAGAAGTAATTTAACACGCTCTACTCTGATACCTTATGCTGATTATCAAACATTACCGGATGCAGTTACAGGCCAACCTTTAGCGTCAAATTTATCAGCGCAAGGCTACCCTGTGAACTATGGTTCAAGCTGGATGTTTGTGATGAATTTTACTGAGGATGGACCGGTTGCTAAAGGATTATTAACCATGTCACAGAGCTCTGATTCACGTTCAGAGCACTTTGATGATCAAAGCCGTTATTATTCTCAAACAGCAAAACTCAGACCGTTATACTACAAAGAAGCAGATATAGAACAAAATCTGATCGATGAAATTGATATCTCAATGACTAAGCAATAAACGGCACTTCTTCAGCCAGTACAATGTGACTGGCTGAAATCTCTGCTTTATAAGCATATACTTCTACACCACAGTCAACGGCGTGTACTAATAGTTCGCTGTATTTAGCATCTATATGTGATGCGCCACTGACTGTATTAATTCCTTGATGTAATACAGCAAAAAGCAAAACAGCTCGGTGCCCCTGTTGCACCATTTCTATTAACTCGCGCAGGTGTTTTTGTCCTCGCACTGTTTTAGCATCGGGAAAGTAACCTTGGCCAGTTTCTGGCTTTTCTTCTGATAGCAAGGTCACTGACTTAACCTCAACATAGCAATGAGCGGCGTTTTCAGCCGTTAATAAAAAATCGATGCGGCTATTCTCTTGACCGTATTTCACTTCAGCTTGCAGTGTATCGTAGCCATCAAGCTGCTTGATAAGATGATTTTCGAGAGCTTCTTGAACGACTTGATTAGCAACTGCAGTATTAACACAAATTAAATGCCCATGTTGATTTTGGGTGAGTTGTAACGATTGCGGGTATTTACGTTTTGGGTTATCACTGGTTGAGTAAAACGCGTTAAAACCTGGCTCGGCACAGCCTGTCATTTTGCCTGTATTGGCGCAGTGTGCTGTAAATTGTTGATTATCTTGCGTGACTAAATCAGCTAAAAATCGCTTATAGCGCTTTAATAAAGTGGCTGATTGTAATGGAGGATTAAATTTCATTATTTTGTTTTTATTTGAGCTTTTCTATATTGTAAGTGAATAACCAAGCAGAGTGCACCTTCGTTGTCATTTAAGGCGTTATTTATCGCAAGCGGTTGGGAACTGACGTAGCCTGTAGTAAACTCAGTGAACAATTTTTAGCGCAAAAAGAGTATTCTAACATGTCGGAAAAATTTTTAGTTCAACTAAGCGAGCAGGCTGCTGCCGCACATTGGGGTGATAAAGCCTCTCTTTCTTTTACTGAACAAGGCGCAACTATTCATTTAACTGAACAAGATACACTTAAAAACGTTCAGAAAGCAGCGCGTACGTTAGCGAATCAAGGTTTAAAAAATATTGCGCTAACGGGTGATGTTTGGTGCACAGAAACACAGTGGGCTTTTTACCAAGGCTTTGTTTCACCAAAGAATTTAGACGCAGTTGAATTTGCCGAGAATGCAAAAACAGACAGCAAAGAGCTGGCTTCTTTAACGCAAGCAGCGACTTGGGCTCGTCAAATGATCAATGGGACCGCTGATGATATTTTCCCTGAAAGCCTTGCTGGTAAAGCGGCTGAGTTTATTCAGTCATTAGCGCCTGAGCATGTTAGCTATCAAATTATTAAAGGGGATGCATTACTTGAGCAGCAATGGATTGGTATTCATGCGGTTGGTCGTGGTAGTGAGCGCCCACCTGTACTACTTGAGCTAGACTATAACCCTACGGGTGACGAAACGGCGCCAGTGGCCGCTGCGCTTGTTGGTAAAGGCATTACATTTGATTCTGGCGGTTACTCTATTAAGCCAAGTGAAGGCATGCTAGGCATGAAGTGTGACATGGGCGGTGCAGCAACCGTAACGGCTGGTTTAGCACTTGCGATTAACCGTGGCGTTAATAAGCGCATTAAATTATTCCTATGTTGTGCTGAAAACTTAATTTCAGGCCATGCATACAAACTAGGTGATATTCTTACCTATAAAAATGGCACCACAGTTGAAATTGTTAATACCGATGCCGAAGGCCGTCTAGTGCTTGCTGATGGCTTAATGGCTGCGGGTGAAACCGGTGCGCCATTAATTATTGATGCGGCAACGCTAACCGGTGCTGCACTGGTGGCTGTTGGTCAAGAGTACAACGCACTATTTGGCCTTGATAAAGAGTTTGTCCGTGAAGTGCAAGACTTTGCAGAGCAAGAAATGGAAGGCGCTTGGCCATTACCGCTTGAGAAGTGGCATCAACAAAATTGCCCTTCACCATATGCTGATACTGCAAACAGCCGCCCACAAAAAGGCGGTGGTTATGGTGGTGCATCGAATGCGGCTGGTTTCTTATCTCGCTTTGTGCCAAATGATGGCAAGGGATGGGTTCATATTGACCTTGCAGCAGCATTTAATATGGGTAGCACAAGCGAGTGGGCTGCAGGTGCAACAACCCAAGGGATGCGCACAGTAGCAAGAACGTTATTAGAGAAAGCGTAATAACCAGTTTGCTAACTAAATAAGTAAAAACGCCCGATGATGGGCGTTTTTCGTTTTTGGTAATTTTACAAACGGATACAAGATTTTTCGCACAATATAGTATAAAATCTCGCCCCACATTTTCTCATCAAGTGGTTAGTTTATATTTCATTAACTACACTTGGATGATCAATTCACACTGGGGTTTCTATTTATGTCAGATAAGTGCTATATCACTGCGCAGCAGCTTCTCGAAGATTCATTTCGTGTTGCGGCACAAGTTTATGACGATGGTTTTCGTCCTGATTTCATCATTGGTATTTGGCGTGGTGGCGCTCCAATTGGTATTGCAGTACAAGAATACTACGATTACAAAGGCATAGAGACAGACCACATTGCTGTTCGTACATCATCGTATTACGGTATCAATCAGCAATCGAAAGAAATTAAAGTACACGGCCTGCATTATATTATTGAAAATGCAAATGCGGGTGACTCTTTGCTTATTGTGGATGATGTTTTTGATTCTGGCCGCAGTATTTTTGCATTAAAAGAAAAGTTATCTGAATTAATGCGCTTAAACTTACCACGCGATATTCGCGTTGCTTGCCCCTACTACAAGCCTAAAAACTCAAAGGTAGACATGGTGCCAGATTATTATATTCATGAGTCTGACGAGTGGCTGGTGTTCCCTCACGAGCTTTCAGGCTTAACACCGGATGAAATTATTGAAGGTAAATCGGATTTAGCCAATATCCACGATTTACTGCTCAAAAAGTAAGTTTTTAAAAAATGCATGAAAAGGCCCTGTTTAGGGTCTTTTTTGTATTCAGTTCTCACACCAATTCGCAATAATACTTAATCATTTTGAGAGATTAAACAGGTCACTACCGGGCTAAAAATTTCTTATTTACGGCTGCATCGAAGCAGGAGGTAGAACAATGCAGGAGCAATTGCTGAGAACAACTAAATACCGAAATTTTGCTTTATTATCAACGAAGTTTTATCGCCTCAAAATTTCTTACTTAATTAAGCGAATTGGTATCATTTGATAGTGCTTGTTGAAGATCGCTTTTTGTTATTTAGCCTTGTTTGCTACTAGTCCCAGTTGCTATTCGTTGTTGTTGATGAGAAAAAAAAGTTAGTGCTCCGGGAGTGTATTTAATACCATTCCGCTTAATTAAGTGGTCTATTTTGAGGCAATAAAACCGCGTTGATAACAAGGCAAAAATTTAGTTATTTAGTTGTTCTAAATCAGAAATTTTTAACGCAGGTAGGACTGGTTTGATCACTCAAAATGATTAAGTATTTTTGCGGATTGGTATAATATATCTCTTGTCTTTTTAGGGTGTATACAGCACCGCTCTGAAACCTCAATCTTACCGTATTATTTTAGGGAACTATTAGAATGTTAAAGATCAGCAAGCACATTTAGCATACTCACATGTTCAAGAGAATAAAACTCATGGTACTGTTGTTCAACATGATAATTTTTATGGGGTTTTATAAAGTAGAGCCTTAGTGTCAAAAGCTTCTTTTCGGCAGGTGATATTGATGTAATAAAAAACCGCGCACAATGCGCGGTTTTATTTAGTCTAATTGGATTAAACTCGTGGATTAGTTACCGCCTGAACCACCTGAACCACCTGAACCACCAGTAATTGGTTGTTCTACAACTTCACATACTGTTGGGATATTAAGCGCAACGGCTGTAGTGTTAACTGCAAGAGCTTGAGATAGCCACGCGTTATTAACATAATCATAGTAACGAATGGTGTAGCTAGCACCTTCTTCAAGTGAAACGTTGAAAGTTGCACCCTCTCCGTAGTATGCATTTACAACTCTATTGCCAGAATACAACAATGATGTTGTTGGTGTAGGCACTGGAGCAGTGTTTACATCAAAGTCTTCTGTATTACTACATACTAGTTGTGTAGTGACAGATTTAGAAACTTTATTAGGTGATGTAGATGTAAGCTTTAACGTTTCGCCGTTCAAGTCACATAAGTTATTTACACTTAATTTAGAGGCTGTGCCATCTGAATTACTGGCTAAACCATCTAACACGTTTTTACCATTCTGACGGATCTTGATATTCACAGGGAACGCAGGAGGGTTAGCGATATTAGCTTGTGAATAATCACCTGTATTGGCTTTTAATTGGCCTACATTGCGGCGATAACCGTTCGTCTCAAGAAGAAGGGTATAGCGGCCTGCATTAGGCTGGTCATTACTATCGACAATGTCAAACTGAAGGCTAGAACATAGATTGTTGTTGAAGTAGTCTAAGTTCCAGTAAGATAAGTGGTTAACATCAACAGTTACGTCAAATGTGTCTGCGCTTCCATTATCTTTAACTTCACCGTAGCTTTCAAATGACCATTTACCTGCATCTTCGTCATAGCTCCACACTGGGAAGATATCACCAACAGCTAATTTTCTAGCGGTTGGGGTAGTTAAAGTACAAGTGCCTTTACTGTAACCATTTGCTTCAGCGTAAGTTGCAACATCAGTTGTGCCTGCTGGTAAAGAGACAGGACATGGGTTAGAAGTGTTTTTATCAACCTGCATTGCTACAGTGATAGAATTTCCAGGACCAAAAGTACTAACTTTATTGCCTTCGTCATCTACTAACTCGATTGCAACAAAGCCACCTGAGGTAAATGAACCATCCACAGTTGAATCAGTGCCATCAGGATTTGCAACTGAAAGAGCTAAACCACCAGGGAAAGCGTCAAGCGAAGAGTTTTCTGTAGCGTCAGCTTCAGTTTCAGTGTCATTTCGAGTTGCTTCATTCGCGAAATAAGCTACGGTCATTTGTGGAGCTGATGTTAGAGCTGTACCGTCTTTAGTTAAGAATTGAGTGCCATTCTTAATTTTTACTGTTGTACCACCAACAGCAACACCAGCTTTATTGATTGACTGCGGTAGTTCAATTTCAGTTTTATCACCCGAAATGCTTAGACCAGTAGTTGGATCGTAAGAAACAGTTGTGTTTTCACCTGCAGGCACAAGTGATTCAAGAGTCTTTGTTTCAGCAACAATTGCAATATCAGAGTTAGCAAGAGTTCGTGGAGTTAAACGAATTTCTTCTGCCGATACATTTTCTGCCGTTGTAACAGTTAAAGAACCTGAGTTGTTTAAGTAACCATCTGCAGAAACAACATAGTCATACGTAATACCATTTGCAGGAATAGAACCAACGGTGAAAGAGAATGTTCCTGCTGTTGTTGATTTATCTGCATCTGCAAGCGCTTCACCAGCTACATTTAAAAGTCCATCTTCAGGTGATGTAAAAGTTATAGTAGCTGTAACAGTGTCTGCTAAAGGTTGACCTGTCGCATCCAGTAAGCTAACTGAGATAGCACCAGCTTGCGTCTCAACTGCAGTCGGTGGAACAGCTACATCTTGCGTTGGTACTGGAGGCTTTGGTACAGTTGTGTTGTCGTCGTTATCACTAAAACAACCGCTTAAGCTTAGAGTGACACCTAACGCTAGCGCTAGCTTTGTTAGTTTAAATTCATTGTTTCCCATAATCGTTACCTTTCTTTCCTTTATCGTAAAGTAATCAGACTTTTATTAGAGCAAATAGTACCGGTTTGTGCACCGAAATACGCCACACATGGTTATCTGTTATTGAAGGATAAGCGTACATTATATATACGTCAAGTGAACATTATATATACTTTCATTAATAGAATAAGAAAGTTTTGTCTCGTCCTTCAAACATTGTGGGCGGCACATTTCGCTTTGCCGAATTATAATACAGAGCCCAGCTATTAAAAAGCTCAACTCTATGAATATTTATAGTTTATGCAACTGAACTCATGCTGACTATTAATTTCAGTTTGCCTGCGTAATTGTAAAGCATAATAACAGATTATGTAACAAGTTTATAACTGCGAAAAACTGTCCACGTAATCACTCAGTTTGTCTATGTCGACCACTTGTAAACCTTGATTGCTGCGTTTTACTAAGCCCTTTTCTACAAGCTCAGTCACAACACGTCGATAGGCACGTTCGGTAGTGGCGAAACGTTCAGCTTCAGCATTCACAGTTGGGTAGGCTCTAAGCAGTGTCGGATTATTATTTTCAGCTCTTAATAAACAATCTTTAGCAATATTATAGCTTAAGGGTAATAGCAATTTGTCTAGGTTGATTTTTTGGTTCTCTTGAAACTTAGCGGCTATTGTTTGTGCTGTGTATAAACTCAGTTCTGGTTTTTCTAAAAGTAGTGCGCGCCAATGTTTAAGCTCAATGAGATTGTAACTAACATCACTGAAACACGTAACTGTGTAGATACAAGGGAGGTTGTTAAGAGCTTCAATCTCACCAATTAATGTATTATTACAGTCAAGCTGACCGAGCAAAAGGCGGCGACCATTACCGACATCGTAACTAAACGAAACGGTACCACTTCTCACTAATACGAGTTTGGAAAGTGGTTGATCTTGATGGATCAGCACTTCTTTTTTGGCTTGTTGAAAACGACTCCCTGCAAAAGTGAGTAATTGATCAACAAGGTAGCTTGAAAAATGATATTGAAACATTAACGCCGCTCTTCGGACAATTGTCCTATTTATTACATCTTAATGACGCTAGCATTAAGATTCTAAGAATTTATGCTAACTTACTAGTAAGGTGTTCACGTTACTCATACCTTCATTTCCCGTGTAATGATTTTAAAGTCGGGTTAATTCTCAGGCTTTACAAGGTTTTTAGTAAGTTAGCTTTTTTATTTTCATTGTCAAAGTGAGCAATGAGTGAGTCTAAAAATGACAAACTCTAATGCTAACCTAAAGCCTAGGAGAGAACAATTGAGTTGGGAATATTTAGGCTATTTAGCATCTGCATTATTGGTCGCTTCTTTAACAATGAGCGATGTTATGAAGCTTCGTTGGTTTAACTTAGCAGGCTGTATCGCATTTACTCTTTATGGTGTAGCAATTGATGCCGTGCCTGTGGCATTTACCAATGGCTTGCTTACCTTCGTAAATATCTACCATATTATAAAATTAAAGCGTCAACCGACAGTTGACGCTAAAAAGTAATTTAATTTTCGTTTTCAAGTGTATATTTAAGCTCACCTGCCAGCCAGGTTTGCTGTACTTTTATAGCGTGAACGTCAGCGAGCGGCACCGTGTAATAATCTTTATTGATTAAAATAAAGTCCGCCCATTTTCCTTGTTCTAAACTTCCTACTTTAAATTCTTGATGGGCAGCGTAAGCGCCTCCCAATGTAAACGCTCTTAGTGCTTCATCACGTGACAGTAACTCTTCAGGACGCCAACCTCCTTCAGGAAGTTGGTTATGGTCCATGCGTGTAATTGCTGAGTATAAGCCATCGAATGGGTCAGCAAGTTCAACGGGGAAATCAGAGCCTGCCGCAATAATGGAGCCTTGTGATAAAAATGTTTTCCACGCATAGGCACCCGTCAACTGTGTTTCGTTCAGACGTTGCTCAGCCATGTGCATATCAGAAGTCGCATGAACAGGCTGCATGGAAGGAATAATTTTTAACGCTTTAAAGCGAGGAATATCGTTTGGCGACACAATTTGCGCGTGTTCAATGCGGTTCCGTAATAAAATGCCTCCCGATTTCTTGAAGACATTCTCATAAGCATCTAAAACGGTTTTATTAGCTTGGTCGCCAATCGCATGGGTATTCGCGCTAAAGCCGTGTGAAAAACTTAAGGTAAAAAGTTGTTCTAGCTTTTCTTGCGTTTCGAGCATTAAGCCATGATGGTTTTTGCGATCAGCGTACTCATTAATTAATGCAGCGCCTCGACTGCCTAATGCACCATCTGCATAGACTTTTACACTGCCAATGGAGAGCATGTCGTTCATATCTTTATAGCGACCAGCTTTAAGCATGGTTTCGAGCTTTGGATCGCCAGCACTGAGCATAGCAACAATTCTAACAGGCAGGTTATTGTGTTCTGCACGCTGTTTATACACTTGCCACGTATCGTAGTCTATACCTGCATCGTGTGCTGATGTAATGCCTAAACTGAGTAGGTGATTACCGGCGTTATCAAGTGCGCGATTGATACTCGCGTGATCTGTCTTGGGGATGTGTTGCGTTACTAATGTTTCTGCTTTATCAATAAACACCCCTGATGGCTGACCCGAAGGAAGTTTAATTATTTCGCCTCCAGAGGGCGTATCTGTTTGCGCCGTTATGCCAGCCAACGCCATTGCTTTTGAATTGACCCACACGGCATGACCATCAACGCGAGACAGCACAACAGGCTTGTCTTTTACGTATTTGTCTAAATCTGCTGCCGTAGGAAATTGACCGCCAGGCCAATGTTCTTGGTTCCAGCCTCGGCCAATTATCCAACCTTGTTTATCTTTAGCGAATTCGGCCAACATTTTACCGACCATATCGACAGATTGGGTATTTCTAACATCCAGTTGTGACAAGTTATTGCCAAGCCCAATTATATGACCATGTGCATCAATAAGCCCGGGCAGCAGTGTTGCCTTTTTTCCATCGATCGTTGTCGCATCAGGAAAACTAGCCTTAAGGGAATCATCGCCTGTTTTGACAACTTTTCCATCTTTAAAGACTAAGGTTGAAAATTGCTGTGTCTGACCTTGATAGGTTGGTGTGTAGCCATTTACGTTATAAATAACGGTGGTGTTAGCGAAGCAAGATATCGATGCAGTTGCAAGTAAGCTGATAATGAGTTTCATACTATTCTTATTTTTATTTATTTATAAAAACAGTATCAGAGTTGCTGTAAACTGCAAATAATTAGGTAATTAAAACGTGCAAAAGGGTGACTCGCACCCTCAGCATTATTTGCTAGCATATTCATTAAATTCAGCAAACGATAACTTATTGTCTTTATCGCTGTCGTAACTTTTAAAACGAGACCACAGAGCGGGGTCTCGTGCAGATTCAGAACGGCTTAAGAAGCCATCTTCATTACGATCGAGTTGTTTAAATTTTTCTCCAATACTTTCTGTTGCAAAAACCATACTGCTATATAAACCACAGATTATAAGACTGGCGAAAGTGTATTTTGACATTGCTTTAACTCTTGTTTGTTAAGTAGTGCTTAAATTCAAGGAGTGATATTTGCTGATCGTTGTCTGTATCCCATTTAGCCATGTGCTTTTGCAAGTGTGGCTGAGATGCAAGCTCTTCAACACTTAAATAACCATTTTTATCTTTGTCTAAATGATCAAATCGCTGCTTAACATCTAATGCTAAGGTATTGAAGCTTATAGTAATTAAAGTGAATGAAGCAAGTGTCGCAATTTTCATAATAAAACTCCTCAGAAAGTAAAATCCTTTTTGGGAAAAGTGCTTGCCATAATTTAAATCCCAAAATTTAAATCCGTTTACACGCTCCCTCTGGGATTATGGCAAGCACTTTAAGAGGTTAAGGTTTGAATTTTTCAAACTCTTGTTCAGATAATCGCTGATCATTATTTGTATCAAGATCAGTAAATTGCTTAATTAGCTCAGGGTGTTCATTGGCTTCAGAAAGTGAAATTGCATTGTCTGCATTGCTATCAAACTTAGTAAAGCGAACATCCATTTGAGATGCCAAAACGGTCGCACTGATAGCCAAAAATATCAGCGAAAAGGCAGCGATAAGTTGTTTCATAACAATCTCCTATTGAATAAACGACTGAAACTCTGGAAATGAAATTTGGCCATCCTCATTACTATCAATTTGAGAAAAATTGCCATGTAACAGTGCGTCCTCAGATGCTTCAGACTCACTTAGCGCGCCATTACTGTCTTTATCAAGTTCATTAAACGTCTCGTTGAGATCAAGCGCGTAAGAGCTTATTGATACTAAGCTGGCAAGCATGATTGAGATACAGGCCATCGTTTTCATTTTGTTTCCTAAAATCTATAACTTATTACGGTATAAGCAAAAACAGTGCCAACTTTAAAATTCATTTAATATCAATAGTTTATATATTCCCCGAGTGATTTGCTCAGCAATACTTACAAAGAGTTGTGTCTTTTTTGCAACGTTTTTTGGGTTCTAAAGGGTTATTCATTTTAAAACAGAGAGTTATATTGTTGCTGATTAGCAACAAAAAAGCATTTATTGGTTAAAAAGTGCTGTTATATAGGCTGGATTCAGCGAGTGTCTAAGTTATTTATCTAATAATCATCTTCTGTCACGTTGAAAAGGATCAGTATGCAAGGTCTCGTTGCGAATAAATTTAAACATGCGCTCGATTGGCGGCCCAGTTTAATTGGCCAGTTTGTCTTTAGCACTTTGTTGTCTTTGCTGCCTTTATCGTTGGTTGTGATCGTGTTTTTAAACGCACTGAATAAACAATTGGCTGTGACACAAAAAATTGTCAGCGATAATTATTTAGTTACAAAGGCGTTTAATAGTTTAAAACAAGATTTAAATAGCCTAGAAAGAGCAACAAGACAAAATTGGGTTTTAAAAAGTGAATCACTCGATACCTTAATTGAAAATAAGTGGCAGTCATCGCTGCAAAGTATTGATGAGCTTATTTTTCTTAGTCCATCGACAGAGTATGTGGCGCAGTGGCAGCAATTGGCAGAAGTACTCAACTTTGCCCAGCAACACTTAGTTGCAGAGCAAAAACAAGATGGTGAATTATTTGCCCCAGCAAGCAAACTTATTGCAGAGCAAACTGTGTGGCTACGTGATCAAAATGAATTACGGATCACCAAGAATCAACAGCAATTAAAGGCGCTTCAAGCGTCGTTTATAAACTGGTTGATTGCATTAATTCCACTCACATTATTAGTAAGTGGTGGGTTTTTATGGCGGATCAGTGGCCGTTTAGGTGAACTAACAAGTGTAATAGATAAACTAGGTCAAGGTCATTGGCAGCAGAAAATTTCTGTACGAGGCTCATCGGAGCTAGTTGAGTTAGGTAATAAATTAGAGTGGGTGCAAGCGCAGCTGCATATGCTTGAGCAACAAAAAGACACCTTTTTACGTCATGTTACTCACGAATTAAAAACACCGCTTGCCTCCATGGTTGAAGGCACTGATTTACTCGCTGATGAAATTGTTGGCCCAATTAATAGCGAGCAGCAAGCTGTCCTTGAGCTAATTACACAGAGTATGGCGCGTTTACGAGTGATGATTGAAAGCTTATTAAATTATAACGCGATTCGTACCAGTAAAGAGAGTGTCACAGAGCTTAACTTCAATAGTATGAAATCGAATATTGAGCGTCATTTTGAACATCGTTTAATTGCGCGAAATCAGTCGTTAATATGGGTAAATGAACTTCCCTCAAAAGCGATGTATATTTCTTCCGAGTTGTTAGAAATGATGCTTGTGCAACTCATTTCCAATGCCTTGAAATTTTCACCTGAACAAGGCGTTGTCACGGTCGAAGCTCGTTATAAACACACTCAGCTTCAAGTGACGGTCAGTGATGTCGGTAAAGGCATTGCTGATTCTGAAAAGACAGCTGTTTTTGGTGCCTTTTATCAGGGGAAAAATGCCAAAGAGCAAACTGAAATGGGCAGTGGTCTTGGCCTCACAATAGTGAAAGAAACGGTTGAGCAACTGAGAGGCACACTTAATATTGCTGATAATGAACCGCAAGGCTGTCGATTTACAGTGACATTACCAATTCAAGTAACCCAAGGAGTTAACTGATATGGGCTTCGTAAATAAAGCCAGTTTTATACCCGCTGTACTCGTTGTATTTTTGACCGGGTGTGCCTTAACACAGCCAACATCATCGACAGCACAAAAAGAGCATAAAACACAGCTAACACCAAAGGAGCAACCTAATCCTAAGCCAAGGCCTAAAAGCGAGCCTGTGTATCCGCCTGCACGTTTGGTTATTGCATGGCATGCAGAGCAATGTGGTGGCTTTAAAAGTACGCCGCAGAAGCAGACGTATGTAGGGCAAAAAGAGTTGATCAGTTTATTTAAATATTTATGTATACACAGTGCCTCAGAACCTAAACAAGCATTAGCATTACTCGAAAGCAGTGATCAAGCTTATTATTGGCCTGATGATATAAAACAGTATTTATGGCTACAAAAACAAAGTGTTCAACATAGTCTAAAGGCCAAGCAAGCCAAGCAGGCCTTAACAGAAAAAATGGAAAAAACGTTGTCGTCACTGGCGGCAATTGAACAACAATTGCTGTTACGCGAAGAAACTAAGGAGCAGTAACCATGGCTGAAATAACAAAACCACGCATATTGTTGGTTGATGACGATGCAAGTTTACTGAAATTACTTGCAATTAGAATCGAATCAAAAGGGTATCAAGTTAGCACGGTTGAGAGTGGTCTGGCTGCGCTTCAGCAATTAAAAATGCAAACCTTTGATGCTGTGATTACCGACTTACGTATGGATGAAATGGACGGTATGGCGTTGCACCGCCAGTTGCAAAGTCGCTATCCGTCTATGCCAGTCATTATGATGACAGCGCATGGCTCTATCCCCGATGCAGTTGAAGCAACTAAGCAGGGGATCTTTGCGTTTATTACCAAGCCAGTTGATAAAGATGAGTTATTTGATAGCCTCGCCAAAGCAATCGAGATCCATGGTGTGCATGGTGATGAAACTCCAACGCAAACAAACATAGTTACGCGCAGCGGTGCCATGTTGCACCTCCTTGAGCAAGTAAAGTTACTTGGGCCAACGCATGTTAATGTATTAATTTCAGGGGCGAGTGGCACAGGTAAGGAGTTATTAGCACAGGCGATTCACCAGCATAGTCACGTTAGTGATGGGCCTTTTGTTGCAATTAACTGTGGGGCTGTACCAGGTGAGTTGTTAGAATCAGAATTATTTGGTCATAAAAAAGGTGCGTTTACTGGGGCGGTAAAAGATCACCAGGGTTTGTTTCAACAGGCTCAAGGTGGTACCCTTTTTCTTGACGAAATAGGTGATATGCCACTGAATTTACAAGTAAAGCTATTACGTGTATTGCAAGAAAAAACAATTCGTCCCGTGGGATTTCAAGAAGAAATTCCTATTGATGTACGGATAGTATCGGCAACGCATAAAAACTTACCTGAAGCGATTAATAACCAATTGTTTCGTGAAGATTTGTATTACCGACTCAATGTGGTGAACTTAAAACTTCCTCCTTTGTGTGAAAGACGGGAAGACATAAGCTTGCTGGCACAGCACTTTGCAAGCGTAATAGCAAAACGTATGAATCAAGATGAAAAGCGTTTTGCTAATGACGCAATGCATGCATTGGTGCGTTATGACTGGCCTGGTAATATTCGTCAGTTACAAAACGTGATTGAACAAGTTGTCGCGCTGACCCCAGGTAATGTAATTGCGGTACAGCTAGTTGAAAGCGCGCTCAATAGCAATGTAAGTAATGCAGAGCCATTATCATTAAACGATGCTAAAAAAGAGTTTGAGCGTGACTATTTAATAAATACGCTAAAAATGGCAGCCGGCAATGTTGCAGAGGCTGCAAAGCTTGCAAAACGCAATCGCTCAGATTTTTATAAGCTAATTAAAAAACACAACATTAATGTAGAAAATTTAATCTAGATACAACAAAACCTAGATGCAAAAAAAGGAAAGCGCATGGGGCTTTATTTAGTTTACCTTGGTGGTCGTATACAAGGCTGTCATATCGAAATGCACGATGTTCGATTTGTTGTTGGTGATAAAATTGAAGACACCTACTCAAAGCTAAAAGCGCAGTGGGTGGGTGACAAAGGCAGTGTGCACATGGATAGCTACATGCATATTCAGCACATTGATGGTTACAAAGTAGAGGTGATAGAAGGGGCTCACGAGCAACCTGAAAAGCTTTATTTTGTTAATTTAGGCGCGTATCGAGCAGACAGTCTTGCCGAACAACATGACTTTGCATTGTATGTTGCGCGCAGCAGTGAGGAAGCAAAGCAACGTGCTAAAGACTCTTTGCTTGCAGGGCTGACACATTTGCACAAAGATGATTTACATGACGTAGATGATTGTTTTGCTATCGATTTACTCGATAGCAACTTGACCCTTAAGCTAACACCAAGTGGGCACTCTCAAGCGATGAAACCCGATTGGTTTGGCTATCACGTTTTATAGTGAATTAATTAGTCATCATTCTCGCTTTTACTGGCAACCTTAAAAGCAATGATGACTAAAGCAAACAGTGCAAAAGGGAGTGCAGCAAGTAAATATTCTACAGTATGGCTATCTTGGTAGTTAGGCTGAAGTAAAAAGTGCCCAGCAACACATAACAAGATTGCCACAAACAAAACAGGCAATAAGATTAACTCTTTTTTTGGCGAGTGATTTTTCATTACATAAGGTCAAATTTCAATGGTGGGGCATTGTAATGAGCTAAGTTAAGCTAGGTCAAATAACTTGGTGACTTATATTGCGCTGTATCAACTTTTTTAGTCGGTATTTTCTTTGATTGCTTTTTAGGCTCTGCGGGTTTATCTGTTACATCATTACAATTATAAAGTGCCATTATGAATTCGATTTCTTCACGTTGTAACCTTGATTGCATGATGCCCCCTCGAGTCAAATTTGCCTTTTATAGTACAATATACTAAGCCCGCCAATCTGAATTATTGGTGAATAACTAAGCATTAAATTGTTATCAAGTGTAACGCTGTCATCGTTGTTTTATAGGCAAACTTACAGTGAACACCACGCCGCAATCATCTGCGAGATTTTCAGCCTTGACCTGTCCCTCATGGTAATCACAAATTAAACGAACAATATACAAGCCTAATCCCAAATGGGGTTGTTGCTGATGCTCCTGAGTTCTCACTGATACCATCGAATCAAATATATGATCTACTAAGCCCTCTGGTAACAAAGGGCCTTGGTTCACAATTTTTAGAATAGCGTGCTGTTCGTTTTTAGCTAAACTCACCGTTACTTGGCTGTCAGGAGATTTAAACTCGAGCGCATTATTAATCAGTTTATCAAGAAGTTGGGCAATAAACTCCGGGGCCCCTCGCAGGGGCAGTGGTGATTCATAAAGTGATAAATTAAATAATTTCTCGCCATAAGTAATTTGGTAACCTTGCATGCAGCCAGTGATAACTTGAGTGAGATCAAACGTCTCAGCTTCCACATTTTGAATGCTTTGTTCTAGGCGTGTTGCTTCACTCATTGTGGTTATTATTTTACCTAGTCGCTCAACGCCTTCACTGGCGCGCGCGAGGTATTTTTGACTAAACTCAGATTGCGGCTGCATTTGTAAGTTTTCAAGCGATGAGCGCACCACCGCAACAGGGGTACGTAATTCATGAGAAAGGCGTGATGACATATTCTCAAGGTAATCGGTATAACCACTTAAGCGGCTGACAATATTGGCAAAACTACGTGAGAGATCACCAATTTCATCATTTGAATCGGTATACGTTATTTTGCCTGTAATTCGGCCTTGTGCATCAATAGCTTGCTCAGCGTTATCACGTAAACGACGAATACGGCTTGAGATCCGTGATGCAAAAAAGAATAAGGTGACAGTACCGACTAGCATGACAGCTAAAATAACGTTAAATAGTTTCTCGAGCGATTTATTACGAAGAGTACGCACACCATTGGTGGTTTCTTCTGCGATAACAGCACCAATGACCTTATCTTGAATCCAAATTGGGTAGGCTGCTGATAAGATCACCGCCTTGCTATCGGGAGTTAAACGCCACGATGAAGCGGGTTTCCCGTTTAATGCACTGGCGATATGCGTGCCTTGCATAGCGGCCACATCATGCAAAGTATCAATAAACTCATTTTCAGGGCGAGTTAGTATTTGGTAATAAAGCGGATGCAAGTAATCACGCTCAAATTGTTGCCACCATGTTGTTGCCGGTTTATCTGTGAGTCCATCTGCCCAGACACCATCAGCGTGATGTATAGACCCCGCTTGTGCGAGTACGCGATGGTGGCTATCGACTACCCAAATTCGACTGCCGCTATGGCCCATCCCTTTTAAAATACGGTTTATCTCTGGTGAAGGCACAAGCACCGAGCCAATGTCGTTGGGATTGAGTAGGTTAGACGTTGACATAAGTTGAGGCTCAACTTTGTCATCATCCCAATCTTCAATTGCAAATCCCAGCTTGTTGCCAAGCATGCTTAATGGAAAGCGCAGTTCAATGTTATAGCCCGTTTCTGTGCTTTGAAAATAGCCTTGAATCTTTGTAACAGGCTCGCGGCTGATAGCGTCAAAGGCATTAACCCAGCCATCTTGGCGAGCAGCAATCACGTAATGCTTAAATTCACCTTCGGGGGTCTTTAACATGATTTGTAAGTGATCATTGCGCGTAATACTGAGCGTATTTTTAGCGCGATACACCAACGAGCTATCACGCACCTCAAAGACTGCATACAAATAGTTTTCGTACTTACCAACCATATGACTAAATGCTAAATCAGCGTCTTCGTGCGCGGGGTTTACACGTTGTAAGTAGCGTTTATCGTAATGCCAAAAAAGTGCCCTATAGGGTTGCCAGTCAGCAAGTTTGCCATCAAGTTGAATCGGGTTACTGAGGTTATAGGCATATAAATCACGGCCTTTAACGACCTGATCTAAAAAATTGGTTTGCGAGTCGAATAAGGCTGGCCGTTCATGTAACGCTGTTGCCAGGGCTCGTGTGGTGCCTACGAGTGTTTTTTCTTGGCCCTGCCTTAAAAACTTTTCCATTTCCCAAACATATTCATAGCCAAGCCAAGGCAGTAAAAACAAAAAGCAAGACAGTAAAATAAACTTACTGCGCAAACCAAATCTGAGCATTAAGCTTGCTCCCAGCGATAACCCATACCGTACACTGTGTCGATACAATCGAAGCTATTATCTAAGGCAATAAACTTTTTTCGGATACGCTTAACGTGGGAAGTAATCGTACTGTCATCGACATAAATTTTTGCATCGCTCATTAATTCATTGCGACTTTTTACATGCCCTGGACGCTGCGCAAGTGAATGCACCATCCAAAACTCAGTCACCGTCAAGTCAACAAGCTGATCGTGCCAAAACACTTGCATACGCTGGCTATCTAATTTTAATAGACCACGATGCAGTAGCGCATCTTGATTAGCCGGTTGTTCAAGTGCATCTAAGCGTCTGAATAAAGCCCCAATTCGTGCGGCAAGGTGCGCCATACTGATATCTTTTGTTAAGTAGTCATCAGCACCCATGCGCAGGCCGCAGACCGTATCAATTTCACTATCACGCGCGGTTAAAAAGATAATAGGCAAGGTTTTCGAGAGCGACCGTAATGTTTGACATAATAAAAACCCTCCATCAATTTCATGCGCTAAGCCAATGTCTACGATGGCCAAATCTGGCAATGACTGGCTAAACGACAGCTCTGCGCTTGCTCGGTCAGCAAACCCAATGACTTGATAGCCTTGTGCGCTCAACATTTCAGTGTAGTTTTCGCGGATGGCTGTTTCATCTTCGACAATGGCTATTTTCTTCATTCTTCCTACTTATTTAGCTTCATAGTCAGCACTATGAATACACTATACCGAAAATTTTACTGTGCGTACTGGCAAAAATGCGATTGCCATTTTTCTGCCACAATTGCTCAGCAGTTTGCCTTTTTTGATCCCCTTTATTGCCATTTCGGCTTGTTTTAATAGCGCTATACCACGTTTGCAACGCCAACCAGTAGTTGCCAAACAATTAATGTAAAAGAAAGGATTAAATTATGAAAAAGATCATCATTGCTGCACTTATAACGTCGGCCCTATCAACAAGCCAATTTGTTGAGGCTGCGCCTCAAGCAAAACAAGAAACACCAAAAGAAACAGCCATTGGCCTTAGTGCAGGCGCTGTAGTTGGCGGTTTGATTGGGGGCCCTGTGGGTGCATTTGTTGGCGCATTTGCCGGAGGATTAATCGGTGAAAAAGAAGCCGGTGAGCGTGTTATCGAAGCGCAAAACCAGGCACTTGTTGTTATGCAGCAGCACACCGCAGATTATCAGCAGGTTATTGCTAATAATGCGGTTTTGACTGAGCAACTTGAGAGCTTGAATGATGAGAAAGAGCAATTGCTTCAAGCCCAACTAAATACTTTGCTGGCCATGACCGTTCAATTTAAAACAGGGTCAAGTGAGATAGCCCCGCATTTTGCCAGTCAGCTCGATAAAGTCGCGCGGTTACTGATTGAACAACCGCACTTGGCTATTGACTTAAACGGCTTTGCCGACCAACGAGGTGATGAACTCGCTAATTTAATGCTATCTAAGAAACGTGTGAATGCCGTGCAAAGTTATTTAATTAAACAAGGTGTGCCGCACACGCGACTGTCTGCTACAGCATTTGGCGAGAAACAAAGTGTTGCAAGTTCAAATGATTATGAAGATAACGTGTTTGATCGCAGAGTCACACTAACCACACGACCTGTTCAAAACACGCAATTACAGACTGCAAAAAGCAATCGCTAATTCATCTGTCGATGGAGTGACATGTTATGTTGAGTAACCGAACCAAAAGGCTCTTGTCCGTGAGCCTTTTTATCCTACTTTTAGGATATGCTATAAATCCTGCATTAGCCGCTAATGTCAGTGCACAATTACGGTTTTATGATAACTTGCACAGCGAAGTGTCATCAGGCGTTTTAGTCAAAAACGATGTGACGATGACGCTCACAGGTTTAATCAATCATGTGGTTGTTAAGCAGCGTTATCAAAACCCACACCCGTTTGCAGTTAATGCGCGTTATGTATTTCCTTTGCCTGATGAAAGCGCAGTACATGCATTACAAATGCAAATTGGTGAGCGTGTGATTACGGGCAATATTGCACTCAAACAGCAAGCTGAGCAGCAGTTTAAAGAGGCGCAGCAGCAAGGCAAGCGAGCAGCCCTAGTACGTCAGCAACGGGCGAATATTTTCGCAACCGATGTCGCAAATATCGGGGCGGGCGATGAAATTGAAATCACCTTACAGTATCAAGAGATAATTGGTTTTCGTGATGGGGTATTTTCACTGCGTTTCCCAACCACGATTACACCCCGCTATGAACCAAAAACAGCTCAGCTTAAGCCTCATACAAGCGAAAACCCAGAGCCTAATTCATCGTCAATGTTGAATCAGAGCGCTCTGGCTTCTGCGTGGTTAAAACCGGTGTACCAAAGCACAAATAGTCAGCAGGTTGATGCACATTTAAACTTGGCTATTAACATGGATATTGGTTTAGAGCTTAGTGATATAAATGCAAACCTGAGCGGTATGCAAATTGATAACCCACATTTTGGGCGCTATATACTTGCCCTTAATCGCGATGTACCGATGACACGTGATTTTGAGCTGACATTTAAGCCGCTCGACACAGAGAGTTCACAGGCTGCGTTTTTTAAAGAAGTCGTCAATGGCGAAGAATATGGACTATTGATGCTCGTGCCGCCAGCGGATCATTTTACCGCACAGGCACGCCTCCCGCGTGAAATGGTCTTTGTAGTCGACACGTCGGGTTCTATGCATGGTCAGTCCATGGAGCAGGCAAAGCACGCTTTGTTTTATGCTTTATCGTTACTCGATGAAAACGATAGCTTTAATATTATTGGTTTTGATAATGACGTTACGGCTCTTAGTGAGGCTGCAATGATTGCCAATGACTTTAATATTCGCCGTGCAGAGCGTTTTATATATGGCTTGCAAGCCGATGGTGGCACAGAGATAAGTAATGCACTATCGCGGGTGTTAGATGGCAAACAGCATGATGGTTTTGTGCGTCAAATTGTATTTTTAACCGATGGCAGTGTAGGCAATGAAACACAGTTGTTTTCGCAAATTCAAGCTGACTTAGGTGATAGCCGCTTATTTACCGTTGGTATTGGCAGTGCACCAAATAGTTTCTTTATGACACGCGCTGCTGATATTGGTCGTGGTACGTTTACCTTTATTAGTAGCGCCAGCCAAGTACAGCCTAAAATGCAGCTATTATTCGATAAACTCGCTCACCCAGTTGTAACCGAGCTTGTCTTACATGCAGATAACCAAGAGCTTGAGTACTGGCCACCGCCTTTACCCGATCTTTATTTTTCTGAGCCCGTGTTAGTTGCGGTGAAGTTAGCTGGAAATCAACATGTAACCCTGACCGGGCAGACCCAATCAGGACCCCTTAATATTAACTTATCAGCGAATCACGCGGCGCAAGGTGAGGGCATAGCAAGACTATGGGCAAGGCAGAAAATTAAGTCACTCCTGCTTTATAATGATAAAGACAGCGTAAAGTCAGAAGTCGAAACATTGGCACTTCAGCATCATTTACTCAGTCCATTTACTGCTTTTATTGCTGTTGATAACGTCGCTGGGAACGAAATTGCTGAGCGCTCAGTGCAACTAAGAAATAGGCTGCCGAGTGGAATGACATTGCCACAAACAGATGGGCAAAGTCGTGTATTTATAGTGTTTGGCTTGTTATTGGTATCGTTAGCATGGTTATGGCAATGGCGACGTTAAAAAAGGCCTTACCACTGTGTGTGGGGTTGCTTGGCATTTCACTGCTACTCAATGGCAGTTATATGCAAGCCAAGGCGTGGCTTGCCCAGCATCTGATTGAATCAGCTTGGCAACATGCTTTGCTGACACCAAATGAAAAAGTCAGGCCGTGGTTTTACGCTGACGGTTATGTCACAGCACAACTAAATTGGCCTACTCAGCAGCAACGTTTAACTATTTTAGCGGGGGCGTCGGGGCGTAACTTAGCCTTTGCTCCCGGGCATTTCTTACCCAGTGGTGAACTTTCGAGTGACAATGGGGTGTTAATTGCTGGCCACAACGATACCCACTTTGCATTTTTAAAAAATGTGAAAGTGGGCGAGTCGTTTTCTATGCAGTTACAAAACGGCCAAGTCGTGCACTACCAAGTACGCAGTGTTCGTGTCATACATCAACACGAGCAGGCCTTTTTAATGCAACCCGGTTTGTATTTATTAACCTGTTACCCTTTTGATTCTTTGGCATCGGGTACCGAGTTGAGATTATTAGTGTCGGCAGACAAGCTCTCATCATCTACGTCAATTTTAAGTTCTTGATGGCGTTGACTGACAATCACGCCCGCAAATACCACACCGATACTTAACCACTGCCAAGTTGTTAGCACTTCTCCCAGTAAGATAGCGGATAAAATTAACGCAAAAATAGGAATCAAATTAGAGTAAGCCGCGGCAGTTAGGACCGATACTTTACTGATGGCATAGTTATACATACCATAGCCGCCTAAGGTCACGCACGAGCCTAAATATAAAATACTCAATAGGGCACTCAAATCATGTTGATTCTCGCTCGGCAGTTCAATAAAGAATAAAAAGGGTGCAAAGAATAGGCTGCCACTAAAGCCTTGTATGGCTATCAGTGTAAGCGGGGAGTAACGTGTTACTAAGTGTTTAACACTGACAGTATAAAAGGCCGCGCAGACCATGGCCATGAGCTCTAAAAAGTTACCCAGTAAAGGGTTTGGCGCTTGCTCACTACTTGGCGAAAGCAAGGTTAACAAAATACTGCCACCAATACAGAGGGTAAAGCCAACCACAATGGCTTTACTGATGTACTCTTTTAACATTAAGAAAGCTAAAATAGCGACAATAATCGGTAAGCAAGACACAATAACACCCGCTTGCGATGCTGATGTGTATTCAAGCGCATGACCTTCAAATAAGTAATATAAGCAAGGCTCTGCCAGCGACATGCCTATCAAGTATTTCCAGTCGCCTTTTTTAAATTCAAAGCGGATCACAAATCGCCACAAGCATAAACAAATTAAAAGGGTGGTTAACATCCTTAAAAAAATTACCAACACGGGGTCATAAATTGTGATTGCATGCTTTAACGCAATATAGGAACTTCCCCATAAAAAAGTGGCAATTATTAAGCATAAACTGGCAGGCATAGGTGTCGCTTCGTGTGTTAAAAATGAAAAAACGATCCTAGCATGAATTTTTTTAACTTGTTCAAAAACTGTTTGCTGGTATATATAAATTCTCTATTTTATTTACAGAATTAATAACGCAGATGCAAAGGCCACACGTCGTTGTTGTAAAGCTAGGCACAAGTGTGCTGACAGGCGGTACAGACAAATTAGATAAAGCACATATGGTGGAGCTTGTTCGCCAGTGTTGTGAGTTAAAAAAACAAGGTTATCAGGTTGTTTTAGTATCCAGTGGCGCAGTCGCTGCGGGTCGTGAGCAATTAATAACCCCCTGTGGCCGTTCTTTGATCGAAAAACAAATGCTGGCAGCAATTGGCCAAGGTCATCTTATTCATACTTGGCAGAGTTTATTTGCACTCTATGGTATTAATGTTGGGCAGATGCTGCTTACCCGAGCTGATGTTGAAGACCGCGAACGTTATTTAAATGCCCGCGACACACTCAATGCATTGCTTGCGCATAATGTGGTTCCAATCATTAACGAAAATGATGCCGTAGCCACGACTGAAATAAAAGTCGGCGATAATGATAACTTGTCTGCGTTGGTGGCTATTTTAGCAAATGCAGAAAAACTTTTGCTGCTTACCGACCAAGAGGGGTTGTTTACTGGTGACCCGCGCTCTGATGTTAATGCAACTCTCATAAACGAAGTATCACACATTAACGATGAGCTCAGAGAGCTTGCTGGTGGAAGTGGTACAAGTTTAGGAACTGGCGGAATGGCAACTAAACTTCAAGCTGCTGATATTGCTCGTCGTGCAGGCGTTGAAGTGATTATTGCCAAAGGTGCGGGTAAAAATGTGATTTTAAATTGCATGGCTGACAAACTGCCAGGTACCCGGTTTTTAAAATTAACCGCCCCCAAAGATGGTCGAAAAAAATGGCTATTAGCGGGCCCTAAAAGTTCTGGGCAACTGGTGATCGATGATGGTGCCAGTTTGGCACTTCAAGAGCGCGGAGCCAGTCTTTTAGCAAAAGGGGTCAGAGCTGTTAGAGGCCAATTTGAACGAGGTGATGTAATTGAAGTGATATCGAGTGAAGGTCAATGTATTGCAAAGGGGCTCGTTAACTTTAACCATCAAGAAATCGATACAATAAAAGGCTGCCACTCATCACAAATTGCGCAGTTACTTGTGTTTGCACCAAGCAGTGAAGTAATACACAGAGATGATATGATTTTATTATAGTTTTTTAGTAATTTTTATAAATTTAACTACACTAAAGTTACTTATAGTTCTGGGGACTTTTCAATGCAGGCAAACCCTTGCGGACATGAATGGGTTGTGACGATAACACAGCAAGAAGAAGAGCCAGAGCTTGATCAGGCCCTTATCGATGCGGTGGCAGGGTTAGGTGAGTTTTCGCGGTTTGCTATTTACGTCAATAAATTTTTTAAACCTGGGCTCCCTGCACAATTAATTAATAAAGACACCGTGATAGAGAAGCTCTCTGAACACGAGGTCAATGAATTAATAGAAAAAGTCAGTCGCAATAAAATCCGCATTAGCCTTAATTATGGCTGCATTTATACCTATGTGCCTGTTTATCATACGGGAAATGTAGTAGGGGTTTTAGTGATTGAGTCGAATCAAGAGCTCACCGAACGCTGTAGTATGTTAGCAATTTACATGCTAAATATTTACGCTAACCAACTTTCATTGTTGCATAAGTCCCGCCTTGACCCATTGACAGAATTACTTAATCGTCAAACGTTTGATAAAAAAGTGATTGATATTGCGGCGCAAGCCGCGCATGGAGTTACTCACTCAGATGTAAATCACCGCCACTGGTATTTGGCAATGATCGACATTGATCACTTTAAACGTGTGAATGATAACTACGGCCATGTTATTGGTGATGAAGTCATTTTGCTGGTCGCACAATTACTCAAAAATAACTTCCGATTCGAAGATTATGTATTTCGTTATGGGGGAGAAGAGTTTGCCATTTTATTTCAAGCAACCGACGAATGTGATGCGCGCAACGTGTTAAATCGATTTCGTGCGTGTGTCGCTGAGTATCCATTTCCGCAAGTAGGTAGCCTCACTGTAAGTTGTGGTTTTTTGCCTATTTGTGAGTTTGAAATGGTTGCAAGCTTAGTTCAAAAAGCAGATAACGCCTTGTATCATTCAAAGAACATGGGGCGTAATCGCATAACGGCGTATTGCGAATTGGATATTCAAGATAATAAACACAATGATGACTCGATAGAGTTATTTTGAGCCTGTTGCAGCGTGTAGTGCTGTGTTAAAATTGCCCACCTTATTTTATTCAGTATGAGAATGTGAGATGAAGTTTGTCCGCTGGTTGTTAGGCCGCCTTATTTTACTTTTTGATTTTATTTTTACGCCGCGCAGTAAAAAACGTCCTGCTGCAGAGCAAGCACAGCTTGATTTAGTAACATCACAATTTAAGCTATATCAATTCAAAGCGTGCCCATTTTGCGTAAAAGTACGCCGTGCGATTAAACGCCAGGGCTTATCTGTGGAAACTCGAGACGCCAAAGGTAATGAACTCTTTCGCCAAGAGCTATTAGAGCAGGGCGGAAAAATTAAAGTACCGTGTTTACGTATTGAAGAAAACGGCCAAGTAACGTGGTTGTATGAATCAAACGATATCATTGCTTATTTAGATAAAGTCGCTGCATAAAGCGGCTTTTCACTTCGATAATAGCTCATGCTGTGCTAGCATTTGGGCAAATTTTTAATTGTCTTTTGAGAGATATAACCATGACAATTCGCACCCGTGTTGCTCCTTCACCAACAGGTGATCCGCATCTAGGTACTGCTTACATCGCTTTATTTAACTACTGCTTTGCAAAACAGCAAGGTGGAGAGTTTGTTTTACGTATAGAAGACACTGACCAAGTGCGCAGTACAGCTGAATCAGAGCAAGCTATCATGGATAGCTTGCGTTGGTTAGGCTTAAACTGGGATCATGGTCCTGATGTGGGCGGTGAGTTTGGTCCATACCGTCAATCTGAGCGAAGTGATTTATACAAAAAGTTTGCGCATCAGTTAGTTGAGCAAGGCAAAGCATTTTATTGTTTTGCAACTAGCGAAGAGCTAGATCAAATGCGTGAAGAACAAATGGCTGAGGGTTTGCGTCCTAAATATGATGGTCGTGGTTTAAATCTATCAGACGATGAAATCAAAGCGAATCTTGACGCGGGTAAGCCGTACGTTATTCGTATGAAGATCCCAAGCGAAGGCACGTTTAAGTTTAACGACTATCTTCGTGGCGAAATTGAGATCCCGTGGGAAAACGTAGACATGCAAGTGTTGTTGAAAGCCGATGGCTTCCCAACGTATTTCCTTGCTAACGTTGTTGATGATCACCACATGCAAATTAGCCATATTTTCCGTGGTGAAGAGTGGATCAACTCAGCGCCTAAGCTATTAAAATTATACGAAGACTTCGGTTGGGAAGCGCCTGTACTTGGTCACTTGCCGTTACTTCGTAACCCAGATAAATCAAAGTTATCAAAGCGTAAAAATCCAACTTCAATCAATTACTACAAAGAAATGGGGTACCTGCCAGAGGCACTATTGAACTATTTAGGCCGCATGGGTTGGTCAATGCCTGATGAACGTGAAAAGTTCACGCTAGATGAGATGATTGAACACTTTGATATGAAACGTGTTTCTCTGGGTGGGCCTATTTTCGACGTGGATAAGCTTAGCTGGTTAAACGGTATGTGGATCCGTGAAAACTTGTCAGATGCTGAATTAATGCAACGTTTTGTTGATTGGAAATTTAATACTGAGTTATTCGCTAAAGTATTACCAGAAGCAAAAACACGTATTAATACGTTATCAGACATGGTTGATCTTGCCGGTCATTTCGTGGGCGGTATTCCAAGCTATGATCCTGCGTTGTTAACGGCTGGTAAAGCGGGTGAAGATGCAACACGTCAAGCACTGCAATTCTTCATCTGGCAATTAGAAGGCTTACGTACATGGGAAAAATCAGCGATTTTTGCCATTGCGAAAGAAGTTGCAACGTTCCATGAGCTGAAGATTAAAGATTTTCTTGAGCCGATTTTTGTCGCTATTACGGGCAAAACATCATCAACATCGGTACTTGATGCAATGGAAATATTAGGCTCAGACCTGTCGCGTGCGCGATTACGTGTTGCACTTTCGCACATTGGCGTGTCAAAAAAGCAAGCGAAAAATATTGAGCGCGCTTACCGCGATTACCCGCAAGCTTAAAAATTATTACGCTTTAAAAACCGAGCTATATGTCAAGTGACCCCCAATAGTTGGACATTCCAATTACTGGGGGTTTTTTTATATTTAAATCAAAGTTAACGCAGATTTAACTATGTAAATAGGTACTACTCTAATAGTATTAAACATGTACAACTTATCACTTGTAGGAATATCTTAATTAAGCAGTATAAGGTGGCTGCAAGCGAGGGATTTTTTAAGCTGAAGTGAATGCTTCGGTTAATTTTCAAGGAGAAAGTGATGTTCAAATACTTATTGGTCTGTTTGACCTTTTTTGGCATTAGTATGTCGAGTTTCGCTGCTGATAAACCCAATGTGCTTATTATTTGGGGTGATGATGTTGGTATGTGGAATATTAGCGCTTACCATCGTGGCATGATGGGAGGTAGCACACCTAACATAGATAGCATTGCCAATGATGGCATGATATTTATGGATCATTACGCACAGGCCTCGTGTACGGCTGGTCGTGCTGCATTTATTACTGGTCAGTACCCAATGCGTACCGGTCTTAGTACGGTAGGTCTACCTGGAGCACCACAAGGTTTGCAAAAGAAAGATCCAACGTTAGCAACGATGCTTAAATCTAAGGGGTATGTAACAGGGCAGTTTGGTAAAAACCATTTAGGTGACCTTGATGAACACTTACCAACAAATCATGGTTTTGATGAATTTTTTGGTATTTTGTACCACCTCAATGCGGGTGAATACCCAGAACAGCAAGATTATCCACAAGACGCCAAAACACAAGAAAAGTTTGGTCTAAAAATGCGTGGAGTCATTCATTCAAAAGCGCTTGCTAATGGTAAACAAGAGGTTAAAGATCTTGGCCCATTTGGTAAAGAACGTCAGCGTAATTTAGACCAAGAAGTGCTTGTTGAATCAAAACGTTTTATTCGTGATGCAGTAAAACAAAATAAGCCTTTCTTCGTTTGGCATAACACCACACGGATGCATTATCAAACTAACCTTAATAAAGCGTATGACGGTAAAACAGGGTTTGGTTTATATGCTGATGGTATGGCTGAACTGGATGATGATGTAGGAGAGCTGCTTAACTTACTTGATGAGCTTAAAGTATCTGATAATACAATAGTGATGTTTTCTACCGACAATGGAGCTGCATCAAACTCATGGCCTGATGGTGGCAACCAGCCGTTTCATGGTGAAAAAGGTGTTGGTGGCTGGGAAGGTGGTTTCAGAGTTCCTATGCTTGTTAAATGGCCAGGCCATATTCCAAGTGGTGTAAGCACGGGTGAGTTTATGACCATGGAAGATTGGATACCAACGATTATGTCATGGCTCGGTGATAAAGACCTAAAAGCTAATTTGCTTAAAGGTACAAAAATTAATGGCCAAAAGTATAAAGTTCATTTAGATGGCTTCGATCAAAGTGATATCTTGTTGAATAATGGTAAAACAAACCGTAAAGAGTTTTATTATTTTACCGAAACGACTTTCCACGGTATGCGTTACGGTGATTGGAAGTTAATTTTCACAGAGCAAGAGCATTGGTTCAGATCTTCGCAACAAGCCCTTACTACACCTTATATCATTAACCTAAAAATGGACCCATTTGAGCGCTTCATTGATGCAAGGGGTTACGATGAGTGGGCAGAAAACCGTAGCTGGATTTTAGGCCCTGCAGGTAATCAAATTTCAGAGTTTGTAAAAACCTTTAAGGCTTTCCCGCCTAGCCAAGAGAGCATGTCAGTACAAGTGGATAGTGTCGCTGAAATGATTTCAAAGCAAGCGCTAAACCGCTAACAATATAGGCTTTACCAGGGCACGACGTTGCGACATCGCAGTTTTGTTCGTCACTGGTAAAGCTTTTACAGCTTTCAACCCCGTAGCCATTGCCGCCTCTATTTACCCCCTCACGTTTTAACTGCTCAATAGCAATACTCTATTTATCGCTGTTGGATTGTAACCGCTAGATTGCACTGAACGTTGCCCTAGGCAGCTAAGTTCTTCAACATCGCCAAAATAATATGCATCACTTTGAATAGCTTGTTCTTCACTTATAAATTCCTGTATTCGCTACTTTTCGAATTCATAAGTAAACAAATTAGGGGACTGTTAGTCTTAAACCTATGTTGCCGCAGGCAGATAAAGTTGAAAAAGTGGTGAGTAAAACGAGCAGTCGAGTGATGTCTTTTTCACTTTAACTAAGTTCTATTGTTCTATCGCTAAAAGCATGACTTTGTTGTTAAAAATTGAGGCTAATATTGAATCAATACATCCATTTATGCACTTTGGTTAGTCTTAAATGGGGTTGAAAATGTAACTAAGCTTGAATCTTTGTTAACAGTGTCGATTTTTTGCGTCTTAAATAAAAGTAGAAATTTTCACATTTAGAGAGTGTTCATTAAATTTCGATTAGCGTTATGGCTTGTTTTATAAGCTTAAATTTGATTTTGTCGTTATTTTGGTAATTTATTTGTTAAGGTTAAGTACAAAACGCTACAACTAAGTTGATTAATTTGTTTCATGGGTGTGATTGAATAACGGTTAAGTTTTGAAATGGATATTCATAAAACTTAAATAATTATTCAAATAACTATCCAGGAATTACTTATGCAAGTAAAAACACTCTCAATTGCTGTCGCTGCGGCTCTTTACAGTGCCAGCGCAGCCTATGCGACTGGTATTGAAGCTAATAACAACGCAAATAAATTACAAGCACCTAATATTACATTCGATGAAGTAAAAGCACTTTCAAATAAAGTTCATGACGCTAGTTCAGAAACAATGTTGCAAAACAATGGCTTGAACGTAAAAATAAATGCACAAACAAGAAAGTTCGTTGAAGAAGGCATCACAGGCGAAAGTATTTATATTGTAAAACTTCGTGACAATGCCGTTGCATTAGAAGCAAGAGATATTCAATCTCCACTTGCTCGTAGCTTGCAACAACAAGGTGTAAGCAAGATTTTTGAACACGGTAAGCCGTCTTCTCCTGCTGTAATCGACTATCAAAATAAGTTATTAACTAAGCAGCAATCGGTAATGCAGAGCGTGGCTTCAGTAACAGGCCGTACAGAAATGCGCCGCCAGTTTACTAAAGCAATCAATGGTTTCTCAGTAAAAATGACAGAAGCCGAAGCGCGTAGAGTGTCAGAGCTAGGCTCTGTTTCATCTGTTATGCGTTCAAAGAATTATGACCTTTTATCTGATGAAGGCCCTCGTCATATTGGTGCAGACCAAGTGTGGAATGGTACGAGTGTACCAAGCGGTATCAAAGGCAAAGGTGAAGGGCAAATCGTTGGTATTATCGATACCGGTATTAATTCAGATCACCCGTCTTTTGCAGAAGTTGGCGGCGACGGTTATGTTCACACTAACCCGCTCGGCGATGGTAACTTCTTAGGTGACTGTGTTGACGATGCAGAGTTCATCCAATGTAATAATAAATTAATCGGTGTACGTTCTTATGACATGATCACCGATGTGTTCTCTGAAATTATCCCAGGCTGGCCTGCAATTGGTGAAGATTACCAAGGGCATGGCTCGCACGTTGCGTCAACAGCAGCGGGTAACGTAGTTAAAAACGTACCATTAGTCACTGTTGGTGCTGGTGACAAATCAGATGGCATGGTGATTAAAGAAGATCTCTTCCCAGAAATTTCGGGTGTGGCACCGCATGCAAATATTATTTCTTACCAAGTGTGTTACCCATCAAATGATATCGGTGCGAATGGCTGTCCGGGCGAAATATTACTAGCAGGTATCGAAGATGCGATTTCTGATGGTGTTGATGTTATTAACTTCTCAATTGGTGGTTCAGATTCAAACAGCTGGACAGACCCAGTACAACTTGCATTTTTAGCAGCACGTGAAGCGGGTATTAACGTTGCGGCTGCGGCTGGTAACAGCGGACAAGGGTGTGGCAGCGCAGAGTGTTTCGGCTATTTGGATAACTCATCACCTTGGCTTGCGCAAGTTGCAGCAACGACGCATGGTCGAAGTGTTGTGATTGAAACGCCGGTTGAATATGCAGGCTTTGCTGACGCATCAATGGGCTCTGAAGTGCCAAGCTGGTCAGAAATGGGTCTAACAGGTGGCTCACTTAACCAAACAGACATCACGGGTGTCGTTGTGTGGGCTAAAGACTATGCTGATGTGAATGGTGTTAAAGATGCGAATGGGTATTGTACTGCTGACTACCCAGCTGGCACATTTGACTTTTACAAAGATGGCTCGCCAATTGTGGGTGCTGCAGAGGGTGAAACTAACGTAATCGTTATTTGTCAACGCCATGACCCTCAAGACCCTAATGCTAATGCACGTGGTGCAAAGTCTGATCATATCAAAGCAGGCGGAGCAGATGGTTTCATTATGTTTAACCGTAATAGAGACCAAGGGACAGTTGCTGAAGGCTACTCACTTCCAAGTGTTCACTTTACTTATGATCAGTGGAATGGTGTATACCCAAATGATGGTTTAGAGGATTGGGTTGATAGCTTCTCTGAAAAAGGCCACATGATCACCATTAAAGCAACCAATGTTGAGCGTATAGTTAATGCTGAAGATGCTGATTGGTTAGCGCCATTCTCTTCTCGTGGTCCGTCGTATCCAAACCGTGAAGTATTGGCTCCAGCCCTTGCAGCGCCAGGTGTTGACATTTATGCGGCTTACGCTGATGAACATCCATTTGTTGCCACACCATACGGCACTGATTACTCAAGTTCTAGTGGTACATCAATGGCATCACCGCACGTTGCAGGTGCAATGACATTGCTACGCCAGGTACACCCAGATTGGTCAGCAACTGAAATTCAATCAGCATTATCAATGACTGCTGATAACGTGGTGAAATATCATCGCTTGAACAATGAAAAAGATACCATCGGTGAAGCGTCAGTTTACCGTGCTGGTGCGGGTCGTATTAATGTTGCTAATGCAGCTAAAGCCGGTTTTGTCATGGATGAGTCTGCGGAAAACTTTATTGCAGCAAACCCTGACAGTGGCGGTACACCACATAAGTTGAACATGCCAAATCTTGTTAATTTCTCATGTAAGCCGGAGTGTCAGTGGGTGCGTACCATTACTGCCACCGAAGATGGTACATGGACAGTAAGCAACGAAGAAGTTGTGAACTGGAATTTCGACATGAATAAGCAAATTCCACAAAATGGTATCAACTTTGAAATTACTCCTAATAAGTTCTCTCTAAAAGCGGGTGAAACACAAACCATTATTGTTAAAGCATCGATCATGGAAACGCAAGATTGGTCAAGTAACTCAGAAGTAGAGCTGCACAGCAACCTACTGTTTAAAGCAGAAGAAGAGAACATTCCTGATGCGCGTTGGCCTGTTGTATTCAAATATGATCGTGGCGATTTACCTGCTAACCTTACAACCGTTGCACACTCTGATAAAGGCAGCTACGTTGTACAAGGCGTTGAGTTACCAGTTGTTTCATCACCTGTTGCACAAGCATATATGCCAGTTGAAGCAACCATAGATACGTTTGAATTACCAAAAGATAAAGACAATTTCTTCCCGTGGGCTTCTAATCGTACGGTTGAAGTAGACCCCGCTGATATACTTGATGAGGCTACCTATTCTAAGTTCATCACTGTGCCAGCTGATTCTAAACGCTTAGTCGTTGAAGTTGTGGGCGTAGAGTCTGAACTTGAAGGAAACTCTGACCGTGCTAACCCGCTTGTCTACATTGGTAAAGACTACAATGGTGATGGCGAAATTCAGATTGAAGATGAAATCTTGTGTGTCTCTGGTCACGTTGTTTATAACAACTTCTGTAATATCAATAACCCAGAAGAAGGTGAATATTGGGCCGTTATTTATAACCCAGCGAAACAACGTAACCCTGACTTTATCGAAAAAATTCAAATTGCAACAGCCGTTGTTAGTAATGATGTAGCGGATACGCTTGACGTTACACTTCCTGCAAGTGATGGCGTAAACCCAGTTGATATGACAATCAATTGGGATATGAACATGAATGCAGGCGGTATTTACTACAGTGCAATCGACGCTGGCACATCAACCGTAAATCCAGATAATCTAGGGACTATTCCACTTCGCATTGAACGTGGTGTTGATGTTGTTGACGTAGCCGTAGGCACTGAAGCAGCTAAAGTCGGTGACTTAATTCCTGTTAGCTTTAATGTACTTGCGAATAACTCGGGTGCCGACCGTGAGTTCTCATTTGATATTGATGCGCCTGCAGGATTAAATTTCCACTCTGACCGCATTGAAATCTCAAGCACATCAGATGTGGATGCTGAAGTTGTTGACGGTAAACTTGTTATCTCGGGTGTACAACCAGATACACGAGATGTTCAACCTGATTACCTTGTTACTAACAATGTAACCGATGAAATGTGTCGCCTTCCAAGTTTTGGTAATTCAAACCCAGGTGGTTATGTTAACTTATCTGATTTTGGTATTTTCCCAATGTTGTCGGGTTTCCAAGAAAATGGTCAAGCTAACTATGGCCGTGGTTGGATAATTCCAGTTAACACTTTATTCAATGGTGCATACGATAAAGTAAGCCTGTTTAATAATGGTGATGAAGTAAATATGTGGAATAACTTCATCCAAGTTAAAGGGATTGGTACGGTTGATACGCTAGGTGCGCGTTACCTTGTTCCGGCACATTTACGCTTCCCTTACAACAATGTTCCATACGAAAATATGGCACCACTTTGGCGTGGTTGGTCTATCACTGAATCATCTATCACCAAAGATGTTCTCTCTGTAGGTCTATCTGCATCTGAAGGTATCTCACTGGCTTCAACAGCAAATGGTTGGGCTATTATTGAGTGGGATAATGCATCTGACTACGGTAACGAGTTTGGCTTTAGAGGTCAGTACTCTTATGACCGTCGTGATAACTCATTCGATTTCCAATTAATTTTCAATGCTGAAACACGTTTTGGTAAGAATGAGCATGAAATCTACTATGCGTACGATAACATCGACTTTGGCAGTACAGGTACTCACGGTAGTATCGGTGTGCAAGGCTTTAAAGGCCAAGTATCAACATTTGGTCCATTAGGTGATTATTTAGGGGTTGATATTGCGTACGATAACATCGACGAAGTAGTAAAAGATGACTACATCGTGTGTATGGATTACGTTGGCCCTGAAATGTCTCAGTTCGAAGTAACGGCATGGGCTGAAGTACTCCCTTCTGCTGCAGGTCAAACATTGGCACTGAACACCATTGCAAATGTTGATGGCATCGAAGCAATCACTAAGCTTAATGAAATTACAGTACCAAGCAACATCACAGTTGTAGCGCTTGACGATATGGTAACCACAGAAGAAACAGCAATTAGCTTTGATGTTCACTATATTGATGAAACAAACTCGAAAAATGAAATTTCAGTTATTTCAGACAATGTAAGTTTTGAAGTTGATGGCGATACAGTCACCGTAACACCCAATGAGAATTTCTACGGTGAAACAGAAGTGACGGTGGTTGTTTCTGACATTGAGAACCCATCAGATGCTGCAAGCACGACGTTTATGTTGACAGTAACTGGAGTGAGCGATGCACCTGTTGCAAATGTAGCGAATACAGAGATGGTTATCACAGAAGGCGATACGGTCACACTAGATGCATCAGCGTCAATGGACCCAGATGGTGATGAGCTGAGTTATAGCTGGCAAGGTAACGGTGTTATTGCAGATGCAAGCGCAGCGTTAACAACCGTGTCAGGCTTAACTGCGGGTGACCATGTATTTACAGTGACAGTATCAGATGGTGAACTTGAAACATCAGCAACTGTGAATGTGAAAGTAGTTACTGTTGCAGAGCGCTTAGCAATTGATGCTATTTCTAACCAATCAGTTGATGAAGATAACAGCACAGAGATTGCGGTTAACTTTGACAACCAGTTAGGTAAAGAAACCGTTATTACAGCAATGGCTGATAATGCTGAAGTTGAGGTAATGGGTCATGAAACGGGTTCAATGCTAAAACTGACACCGGCAGCAAACTTCAATGGTGAAATTGAAGTAACAGTAATGGTTGCTTATACAGACGAGCCTTCGGCGGTAGCACAAACAACCTTTACACTGACAGTAAACGCAGTGAATGATGCGCCTGTTGTAGAGCTTGCAGAGACTCATTTATATGTACGTGAAGGTCAAGTACCGACACTTAGCGCAACGGCATCAGACCTTGATGGTGATGAGTTAACGTATGAGTGGACGGGTCCAGGTACGATAGAGTCAGCAAACAGTGCGAGCACGAAAGTGTCAGGTCTCGTTGCGGGTGACTATGTTTATACTGTGACAGTAAGTGATGGTACAACAACGGTTGAACAAAGCTTACAGTTATCAGTAACAGAAGCTCCCGAGGTTGATGACTCAGATGACGATGAGGATTCAAGCGGCTCACTTGCGTGGCTAACACTTCTAATGGCAGGTTTTGCAGGCTTAAGACGCCGTAAAGCAAAACGCAGCTAATCACTCCCTAAGTGTGTTATGTGACAAAGGGCCTTCGGGCCCTTTTTTCGTTTTTAGGATTCCTCATACTAATTCGCAGTAATACTCACTCATTTTGAAGGGGAGGAAGCAGAGTGTTAAAAACGTCTTATGAGTGGCTGCAACAATACAGGAATTATCACTGCTACATTGTTTACAAAAAGTAAATAATAAAAACGGTTTTGCTGCTGCCTATGAGTGAACTTACCCTAAAATAGGGTGCTTCTATTTATTAATTGCAAATAAAAATACGATTACAGGAGTTTTAAGTATCTTAAATGTTAATCGTGTGTACAAAACGCTACACGAATGTAGGTAATTTTTTAATTCTCTGTGGTTATATTATAAGCGCGAGCGGTGGAATGGATATCCACCCAGCTTGAATAATTATACTAATTAACTATCCAGGGGATACTTTATGCAAGTGAAAACTCTCTCGATTGCTGTTGCCGCAGCTATCTATAGTGCCAGCGCTGCTCATGCAGTCGGTGTTGATAGTCAGCTTAAAACACAAAATCAATTAAAAGCACCTAATATTACATTTGAAGAAATCAAAGCATTTAGCAAAGAGTACAATCAAGGCGACTCAACTAGCATGATGCAGAATGATGGTCTAAATGTGCAATTGAGTGGACAAAATAAAAAGTTTACTGAAGAAGGCCTAGACGGTGAGCATATTTATATTGTTCGCTTAAGAGATAACTCTGTTGCACTTGAAGCGCGTGAGTTCGATTCGCCTTTAGCGAAAACAATGCAAACTCAAGGTGTGACAAAGGTTTTCGAAAAAGGTCAGCCGTCGATTTCTGCCGTGACCGAGTACCAAAATAAGCTACTTACAAAACAACGCACTGTTATGCAAAGCGTAACGGCTGTAACAGGCCGTACAGAAATGCGTCGTCAGTTCACTAAAGCATTGAATGGTTTCTCTGTAAAAATGACAGAACGTGAAGCAATGAGTGTTGCTGAACTAGGAGCGGTCGCTTCTGTGATGCGTTCAAAAAATTACGATCTTTTATCTGATGAAGGTCCTCGTCATATTGGTGCAGACCAAGTGTGGGATGGCACAAGTGTTCCCAGCGGTATTAAAGGCAAAGGTGAAGGCCAAATTGTCGGCATTATCGATACGGGTATTAACTCTGATCACCCATCATTTGCTGCAGTAGGTGATGATGGTTATGAGCACATTAATCCATTTGGTAGCGGTAATTATGTGGGTGACTGTGTTGAAGAACCTGAAGAAATCCAATGTAATAGTAAGTTAATTGGTGTGCGTTCTTATGATGTGATCACTGATGCATTTGATGCCATGATCCCAGGTTGGCCTGCAATTGGTGAGGATTATCAAGGTCACGGTTCACACGTTGCATCAACTGCAGCGGGTAACGTCGTTAAAAATGTGCCTTATATGTTACCGAGTTTTGGTGAAAATACAGATGGTAATATCCTTGCAGAAGATTTATTCCCTGAGATTTCAGGTGTTGCACCCCATGCGAATATTATTGCTTATCAAGTATGTTACCCGTCAAGTGACGAATACAGAGGGTGTCCGGGCGAAGCGCTTGTTGCGGGTATTGAAGACGCGATTTCTGATGGTGTTGATGTAATCAACTTTTCAATCGGTGGTGCAGATTCGAACGTGTGGGCTGACCCTGTGCAACTTGCATTTTTAGCCGCGCGTGAAGCGGGCATTAACGTTGCAGCAGCGGCTGGTAATAGCGGACAAGGGTGTGGCAGCGCAGAGTGTTTTGGTTATTTAGATAACTCATCGCCTTGGCTGGCGCAAGTTGCAGCGACTACACACGGCCGTAGTGTTGCTGTTGAAACCGCCGTTGAGTTCGCTGGTTTTGCAGATGCCTCACTTGGATCTGAGGTTCCTAGCTGGTCAGAAACGGGTCTAGTAGGGGGCGCAATCAACAGTGAAGAAATCACCGGGGTTGTTGTTTGGGCTAAAGACTATGAAGATGTTAATGGTTTCAAAGATTACAACGGTTATTGTACAGCTGATTACCCTGAAAATACCTTTAACTTCTATAAGGATGGCACGGAGATAGCGGGTGCGGCTGATGGAACGACTAACGTTATTGTTATTTGTCAGCGTCACTTAGCAGCTGATCCTGCTGCGAATGCACGTACAGCAAAAGTTGATCACGTGAAAGCCGGTGGAGCGGATGGTTTCATCATGTACAACCGTGATGGTGCTCAAGGTACTGTTGCAGAAAGTTATTCTTTACCAGGTGTACACTTTACGTATGATCAATGGAATGGTGTTGATGGTAATGATGGCCTAGAAGACTGGGTCGATAGTTATTCAGAAATGGGCCATATGATCACTATTAAACCAACGGTGATTGAGCGTCGAGTTAACGCTGAAGATGCTGATTGGTTAGCAACGTTCTCATCGCGTGGTCCTTCATTCTCTAATATAGAAGTGCTCGCACCGACACTTGCTGCTCCGGGTGTTGATATCTATGCTGCTTATTCTGATGAGCATCCGTTTGTAACACCACATGGCCAAGATTATGCGGCAATTAGTGGTACTTCAATGGCATCTCCACATGTTGCGGGTTCAATGGCGTTACTTCGTCAAATTCACCCAGATTGGACTGCAGCTGAAGTTCAGTCAGCATTATCAATGACGGCTGAAAATGTGGTTAAATATCACCGTTTAAATAATAAAAATGATGTAGTTGCTGATGCGAAGACTTATCGTTCAGGTGCGGGTCGCATAAATGTTGCGCTAGCAGCAAAAGCGGGCTTTGTCATGGATGAGTCAGCAGATAACTTCTTAGCAGCAGATCCATTCAATGGCGGTACACCGCATAAACTTAATTTGCCTAATTTAGTTAACTTCTCATGTGCACCAGAGTGTCAATGGGTACGAACTATTAAAGCGACAGAAGACGGTACTTGGACCGTTAGTCATGAGGATGTTGAAAACTGGAGTTATGATGTTAATTCACAATCCGCTCAAAATGGTGTGAATATTGATATCTTCCCGAAAACTTTCTCATTGAAAAAAGGTGAGACACAAACCATTATCGTTAAAGCGTCGATTATGGATACGCAAGATTGGTTTAGTAACTCTGAAGTTGAGCTACACACGAACCTAGTATTCCAAGCTGAGGAAGCGGGTATTCCAGATGCACATTGGCCTGTAGCGTTTAAATATGATCGCGGTAACTTACCTTCAATGCTATCGACAACTGCGCATTCTGACGAAGGAACGTATGTTGCTAAAGGCATTATGTTACCAAACATCGAAGCACCTGTAGCACGTGTCTATGAACCAGTGAAAGCAGAAATTACTTCTGTAACACTGCCAAAAGATGACGATACTACCTTCCCTTGGACAATGAATCGTAAAGATGATGTAGCTGTTGAAGATATCTTAGATGAAGCAACATTCACTAAGTTTGTAACCGTCCCCGCTAATTCTAAACGTTTTATTGCAGAAACTGTCAGTGTTGAATCGGAACTTGATGGTTCACTGAAAAAAGGTAATCCAATCGTTTATGTAGGTAAAGACTACAATGGCGATGGTATTGTTCAGCCTCAAGATGAGATTTTATGCGTATCTAACCATCGAATCTACAACAACTTCTGTAATATTAATAACCCTGAAGAAGGTGAATATTGGGTTGTTTTATATAGCAGTAATAAAACCTCTGTAGGTCCAGTTGAAGAAACCTTTGAACTGGCAACGGCTGTTGTATCAGAGCAAGTTGCAACAGGGATGACTGCACGCCTTCCTGCGAGTGACGGTTTAAACAAAGTTGACATGACTGTTGATTGGAACATGGAATTTGATGCTAATAGTGTTTACTACTCATTATTGGATGTGGGCACATCAGCAGTTAATCCTGGTAACTTAGGTTCTATTCCATTCAAGATTAATCGTGGTAAAGATGTTGCGCACCTAGATGCGCCGAATACAGGTGCTAAAGTCGGTGACTTCGTTCCTTATACTTTTGAAGTATTGGCAAATAACTCAGGTGTTGACCGTGAATTTACTCTTGAACTAGCGATTCCAGAAGGTCTGGATGTTAAAGCTGAAAATGTTGCAATATCAACAACATCAGAAATCAATGTTGAAGTTGTTGATGGCAAGGTTGTTGTAACAGGAATGCAGGCTGATACGCGCGATGTTGAGCCAGACTACATTGTTACCGATAACATTACTGATGAGATGTGTCGTACACCTGACTTTGGTAATGCAAACCCAGGTGGTTATGTAGATTTATCACAGTTTGGAATTATGCCGTTGCTATCAGGTTTTGATGATAAAAACCTATATAACTATCGTGATGGCTATACCTTACCTATCGCAAGTTTTTACAATGGTGCGTACGATAACTTCAGTTTGTATAATAACACTGAAAATACAAACATTCAGAATCAGGTTATCCAAATTCGCGGCATGGGTACAGTGAATACAAGCGGTAGTCGCTTCTTCTACCCAGTTCACAATCCGTTCCCATATCACTCATTCCCATTTGAGAACATGGGTCCATTATGGCGTGGTTGGGAATTCTCTGAACAAGGCTTACTACGCTCTGTAATGTCTGTTGGCTTATCGTCAAACGAGGGTATTTCACTTGCAAGTACTGCAACGGGATGGGGGATTGTTGAGTGGGATAATGCATCTGATTATGACGATCCTGTTTATGACCGTTCAACAGGTACATACAGTTATACAAAACGTGATAACTCATTCGACTTCCAAGTGCTATTCAATGCAAATACGCGTTTTGGTAAAGGTGAACACGAAATTTACTATGCATACGATAATCTTGACTTTGGTACGACCCGTCCGCACGGCAGTATTGGTCTTCAAGGTTTCCGTGGCGAAGTATATGAATACGGTCCACTTGATAAATATCGCGGCGTTCAAGTTGCTTATAACAATCTAGATGAAGTTATTAGTGACGACTATGTTGTGTGTATGGATTACGTTGGCCCAGAATCATCACAGTTCGAAGTAACGGCATGGGCAGAAGTATTGCCATCAGCGGCAGGTCAAATGCTAAATATTGATGCGAAAGCAGCTATCTCTGGCCTAAATGACATGACAACGACTGCGACACTCAGTGTACCAAGCAACATCACGGTTGTAGCGCTTGACGATATGGTAACCACAGAGGAAACAGCAATTAGCTTTGATGTTCACTATATTGATGAAACAAACTCGAAAAATGAAATTTCAGTTATTTCAGACAATGTAAGTTTTGAAGTTGATGGCGATACAGTCACCGTAACACCCAATGAGAATTTCTACGGTGAAACAGAAGTGACGGTGGTTGTTTCTGACATTGAGAACCCATCAGATGCTGCAAGCACGACGTTTATGTTGACAGTAACTGGAGTGAGCGATGCACCTGTTGCAAATGTAGCGAATACAGAGATGGTTATCACAGAAGGCGATACGGTCACACTAGATGCATCAGCGTCAATGGACCCAGATGGTGATGAGCTGAGTTATAGCTGGCAAGGTAACGGTGTTATTGCAGATGCAAGCGCAGCGTTAACAACCGTGTCAGGCTTAACTGCGGGTGACCATGTATTTACAGTGACAGTATCAGATGGTGAACTTGAAACATCAGCAACTGTGAATGTGAAAGTAGTTACTGTTGCAGAGCGCTTAGCAATTGATGCTATTTCTAACCAATCAGTTGATGAAGATAACAGCACAGAGATTGCGGTTAACTTTGACAACCAGTTAGGTAAAGAAACCGTTATTACAGCAATGGCTGATAATGCTGAAGTTGAGGTAATGGGTCATGAAACGGGTTCAATGCTAAAACTGACACCGGCAGCAAACTTCAATGGTGAAATTGAAGTAACAGTAATGGTTGCTTATACAGACGAGCCTTCGGCGGTAGCACAAACAACCTTTACACTGACAGTAAACGCAGTGAATGATGCGCCTGTTGTAGAGCTTGCAGAGACTCATTTATATGTACGTGAAGGTCAAGTACCGACACTTAGCGCAACGGCATCAGACCTTGATGGTGATGAGTTAACGTATGAGTGGACGGGTCCAGGTACGATAGAGTCAGCAAACAGTGCGAGCACGAAAGTGTCAGGTCTCGTTGCGGGTGACTATGTTTATACTGTGACAGTAAGTGATGGTACAACAACGGTTGAACAAAGCTTACAGTTATCAGTAACAGAAGCTCCCGAGGTTGATGACTCAGATGACGATGAGGATTCAAGCGGCTCACTTGCGTGGCTAACACTTCTAATGGCTGGCTTTGCAGGCTTAAGACGCCGTAAAGCGAAGCGCAGCTAATCACTCCCTAAGTGTGTTATGTGACAAAGGGCCTTCGGGCCCTTTTTTCGTTTGTGTACTCTGCTCGACTTAAAAGGATGTGGCCTACATGTCGTGTTTACTTCGCTTTTTAGTCAGGCTGTTTTATTAACGTTTGCAGTTAATTAAAAATGGGGGCAAAAGCCAGATTGCAAAAAGGGGGGATAGGGAAGGTGAGTGTTTATGTTACTCTTTTATAAGGGAAAATAAGTCATCTTAGAAAGATGGGTTTTTACCTTATAGCTAAAAGTAATAAAGCGATTGAAAATCCTCTGTAGCAAAATGTACAGAGTATTTCATATTTTTTTCAGTGTGTTAGTTTGAAGTAAGCGAGGGATTAGCCCCGCATTAACATAGTTGTTGAGTGAAAAAATTATACAAAAATGTGTGCAAACGCTATGATCGCACCCAGAAGGGTGGAAACCTGTGGGTTATTAATCGTGTTTAGGCATCATTATAATCATTAATAATGCTATTAAGGTGAATTAAGTTGATGAAAAAATTGCTTGGCTTGCTGTGTTGTTTAACGACGTCTACCGCTTATGCGCAGGGAGATGTAAAACAACCACAGTTGATAAAAAAGTCGACAATTCATGCCAGTATTACACTAGGATACGGTGGTATAGAGAACCCTGTTCTTGGTGCGGATAACGTCACGTCTCCTGTTTTACCAAGCGTGGCTTATTATGGTGATGATTGGTACTTCGACGACTTTTCGCTTGGTTACAGCTTAATCGAAACCCCAGATTACTATGTCGATTTACTCGGCCGCTTTAACGATGATGGTTTCTTTTTTGAGTTGGATGGTATCGATAAACTGTATGCCACGGGTGTCATTAGAACAGGCACGGGTAGACCAACAAGACCCTCAGCTTCACCAATAAACCTGACCCCAATTGAACGTGATTTATCGTATATGGCAGGGGTAGCCTCAGCGGTAAACGTGTACGACTCTGTGTGGTTAAGTGCTGCATATTTTCACGATGTAACGCATGTACATGACGGTTATGAATTACTTTTGACTGGCTCTCGTGAATTTAAATTGTTTTCGGGTATCGCGGGTATAGAGGCCGGCGCGACCTATAAGAATGAAGAATTAATCGATTATTACTACACCGTTTTACCATCAGAAAGTGTGGTTCGCTTACCTAAATATGATTTAGAGAGTGCGGTTAATTATCACTTAAAAGTGAGTTACGTATACCCACTGAGTGACAGTTTTAGTATCGACTTTAAGCTTAAACACATGTGGATTGATAGCCATTTGGCACGTTCACACATGATCGAAAAAAATGGTTACTTTTCGGGTTTTGCTGGAATTACTTACCACTTTTAGGCCAGCGTATTGCAATTTCAGCCCCACCGGTGTCTGTGTTGTTTGCAAGTGATATGACCCCACCATGCCAGCTGGCAATGCGATGCACAATGTAGAGCCCTAACCCATAGCCGCTTGCGAGTTTATCCCCTTCACCTTGTTTAAAAGGCTCTATGAGTGCGTCAGCATTTATAGGCAGTCCGGGCCCGTCATCAGTCACACTAATGGTATAAAAATCACTTTCTTCCGCGCTGTGTATTAAAATGGTGTGTTTTGCGTACTTAGTGGCATTAATCAGCAAGTTTTGAACGGCAATGGCCATAAAACTTGCTTCGCAATAGGCATTTATTACGTCTAATTTAACGCTAAACTTAAGCTCTTTGTAGAGTTCAAATTTGTGGATCTCAGTCTCAATCAACCTTGTCAGGTTGGTTTTCTCTTGATTAAAGACACTTTGTTGATGCTCTAATCGTGCAAATGACAAATATTGTTCAAGGCGTAATTCAATTTCATCGATATCGCGTTCTATTTGAATACTTTCTTCTGTTTCACATTCAGAAATCGACAGTGCAAAGCGCATTCGCGAGAGTGGGGTACGAATCTCATGGGAAATAATGCGTGATAAATCATTATGAAGTTGTACAAACTGTGTGATGCGATCAGACATATGAGTAAAGGTATTTGCTAAAGGCGCAATGGAGGAGTTTGGTTTGATATCCAGCTCAATACGTTGCGGCTTTTTACTGAAACGGTATGCGGCACGTTGCAATAACCCTAAATCACGAAATACAGGGCGAATAAAGGCTAAGATCATGGCTGCAAGCAAAATGTAAAATGCAAAAAAAGCGAGCCAGTCATTTTTACTTTGTGAAATAAGCGTAATAGGGCCGACTCTTTGTATTGCACCATTATCGCTCTTCAAATAAACAAATTGTTGGCCGTTTTCATTGACACTGATAATGCCATCTCTGTCGAATGATGCCTGTAAAGAGTCAGGTAAAATTAACTCATTTTGATTAAATGCGTTAATACGCGTGTCTTTATGTTGAGCGATGAGTGCTAATTCATCCACACTGAGTTGAATACTAGGGGTTTGCTCTAAGAAAAACTGATTATAGAGTTGGCCAAATGCAAGCACTAAGGCAATTAAACTTACGGTGATGATTAAATAAAGTTTAAAAAACTGCTGCTTCATATTTCTGAAATATCCAAGCTGTATCCTTTACCTCGCACAGACTTGATATCTAAAGATTCTTTATGATCTTTAATGGTTTCTTTTAGTTTTTTCCTGAGTCGACTGATTTTTAAATCGATAGCACGGTCAAGGCCGTCGTACTCACGACCGATAATATGTTTGAACAAGACTTCACGTGAAACGGGTTGCGGTGAGTTTTTGGCAAGGTAGGCAATAATTTCAAATTCACTGTCGTTCAGGTTAAGCGCTGTGTTATGGAAAAAGATATCTCTTTTTTTATTATCGATGCGTAAAATATCGTTTTGCTTAGAAAAGTTATCTTGGCCAACAGAGTGGGTAATTATGGTTTTAATTTTGGCCAGTAGTAATTCAGGCTTGATTGGTTTTAAAAGATAGTCATAGGCGCCCAAATCTAACCCTTTAATTTGTGATTGCACTGAATCTAAGGCGGTTAAAAAGATCACCGGACAGCTGAACTTTTCTTTCAGCTGCGAAATTAGTTCAAAACCATTACCATCTGGGAGCATTATGTCGCAGATAATAAGTGATGGAATAAAGGTAATTTCGCTTTGGCGATATGCCTTTGCAGTATTAAAAACATCAATTGTGTAGCCATGCTTCAATAAATACGTTTGAATTAAGCTAGCTTTACATCATCTTCAATCAAAAAAATATGGTGCATTATAAACTCCAGCCAAAACGCCGTTTAATACGATAATCTTTAGCTTCATAGTTTGCTATTGAAAGTAATTGTTGTTGAACAACTTCATTGTTTATCGGATTTATTAGTTTAACAGTCAGCGGGTGCTCGGTTTTTATTATAAATTTTTCAATAATTAAGCCGTTTTGTGTATAGCACTGTGTGTACTGTGGGCGTTGTGTTACCTCTAAGCAAAGTTCTTTAAATGGGGCTAACCTAAAGTGAACTTGAATATTAAATTCACATACTTTTTGTTTTGTATCTGTTACACACACAATGGGTGATACTTTAAAAAAAGGCTGGTCTGTACTTTCATCGGCCAGCAAATTTGCTGAAAAGCACAAACATAAAAACAGTAATGACCAGCTTAATCGGTTTATCATTTAACCAAGCCCCTGTTTTCTAAAAGTCTTTTTTTCAAAGTAATTTTAACCATTGAACGCTGGTGTAACGTACCTATCTCAATATGAGAGCTCATTTTTATGCCGCTTATTATAATTATGATTATGCAGCCTATGAGTGGCAATTACACGATAAAAAACGTGTTCATCATACCTTATTTACCGTTCCCGCCACAAATAGCACTAAGAACTGCCAGCGCTTTCAGACCTATTTGTGTTATTGTCGCCACTTCTAAGTTAGCGCCTTGTTTTAAAATAGAATCTGAATTTATATTTAGTTAAAATTAATAACTTTTCATTACGCTCTGGCGCTGCTTTAGTGTTCACTATTGTTGTTCATTTGTTAACTGTTGCGTACAAATTGATACAAAGTTCATTTTAGATATAAAAACCAACATTTTAGTAATTGTAGCTAAACTCTCGCTGAGCGTGTGACATATATTTAACAGATTCGACCTCTCCTATAAATTTTTCTGGTAGTATAGGCAGGTTATAAGCAGTTTAAGCAGTGAACAATTATGTTAAGTCCATTTTATCAGCAACATGCTGATTACGTCTCTATTACTCGTGAGCAAGGCTGTCGTTTTGCTAAGTCCGTGGCAGATGACTTTAATCCGTTACACGACAAAGATGCCAAAAAGTTTTGTGTACCTGGCGATTTACTTTTTTCGCTTGTACTCAGCCGTTACGGGATCAGCGAAAAGATGGAATTCACTTTTGCTGGTATGGTTGATGAGACATCAAAGCTCTCTTTTCCAGAAGGCGCCGATGAATTTGATATCACTGATGGCGATAAAGTAATGCTTAAAGTGAAACGTGAGGGGGCGGTCAGTCAATGTCCAGATTTGATCAATAGCTTAATTAAAAACTACGTTGAGTTTTCTGGTACCACTTTCCCGCATGTGATCATTCCATTAATGGGTAAGCAAGATGTAATGATCAATCCAGCACGACCTATGGTTATCTATGAGTCAATGCTCATTAATTTAGACCGACTTGATATTACGTCACCAGCGCTGCAATTCGCGGAGCCTGATTTCACTTATACAGGTAAGCGAGGAAAAATCACCTTACGTTTCGATTTATTAGAAAAAGGTGAAAAAGTCGGGTCAGGCGAAAAGCACATGGTGGTGTCAGGTATTCGTGAATACTGTCAAGCAACCGTGGATGATCTGATTGCGTTTTATAATCAACGCAAAGAAACACTTAAACCTGCATAACGGCAACGCTTGTAAGAAAAGGCGCTTTAGCGCCTTTTTTGTTTTTAGTGTTGCGCGTACAATAGACGTTTTACAGTAATTGTGCACCCTATCATGTCAGTAACCAGCTTTTCAGAGTTAAACCTTGCGCCTGAACTCCTTTCAGCATTGCAAGCAGAGAATTATCACACCCCAACGGCTATTCAAAGCCAAACTATCCCGCTTATTTTAGCCGGGGTTGATGTTATGGGAAGTGCACAAACAGGCACGGGTAAAACAGCTGCCTTTGTATTACCACTGCTTGATAACTTATTGCGTGAAGAGCCGCTGCCCGAGGCTGTAAAAGTTTTAATCCTGACACCAACGCGAGAGCTTGCACAGCAAGTATTTGCCAGTGTTGAGCGTTATGCAGCTAATACACCTATTAAAGCCGCGCTTGCTTATGGCGGCGCCAGTATTGGCCCACAAATTAAAGCCATTAAAGGTGCGCAAGTTGTGGTGGCTACACCAGGACGATTACTTGATCATGTGATCAAAGGGAGCATTAAATTATCTGCCATTAGTGCCCTTGTTTTTGATGAAGCAGATCGCATGCTTGATATGGGGTTCATTGATGAAATAAAGCGTATTCTTCGTCATGTTCCAAAACAGCGCCAAACCTTACTCTTTTCAGCCACATTTGATGACAGCATTTTTGAGCTAAGTAAACAGTTGTTGAATGATCCTAAGTTAGTTGAGGTTGATAAACGCAATTCGGCTGCTGTTGAAGTTGAACAGATTGTGTATGCGGTTGATGAGGATCGTAAACGCGAACTCGTTTCACATATGATCGGCATGAAAAATTGGCAACAAGTACTTATATTCACCCGCACTAAACAAACGGCCGATAGTCTGGCAAAAGAAATGTGTAAGGACGGCTTAAAAACGGAGTCTATTCACGGCGATAAAAGCCAGGGGGCGCGAGACAAAGCGCTGCAAAATTTTAAGACGGGTGTCACTCGAGTACTTGTCGCTACAGATGTTGCGGCGCGTGGCCTTGATATCGCCTCATTAAAGTATGTAATTAACTACGAACTACCTTATGTTGCAGAGGACTATGTTCACCGTATAGGGCGGACAGGACGAGCGGGTGAAACAGGGTTGGCCATGTCATTGGTGAGTATTGATGAGCAATGGTTACTGGATGAAATTGATGTTTTATTAGATACACGCTTAACACCACAATGGCTGCCAGGGTACGAGCCTGATTTAACAAAAGAGCCAAAACAAGTCCGAAAAAACACGAATAAGGCACGACGCTCTCGTGACAAAAAACGTATATTAGGGCAAAAAAATCCTAGGCGCCGATAGATTAAGCTGTATCAGTGCTAATTTAAGGGAGCCTAAATTAGCACTAATCAACACGCTAATAGCATAAAGTCGTGTGTACATTAGCTTGGTGAACAAAAGCGTTTAATGAACTGTTATGCTTACCCGCATTTTCTTTGCTAGCGACCACGTTTTCTTGTTTTAAAATCGCTGTTAATTAAACGTATTGGTATAAACACGCACATTATTTAAGCGATTTGTTTTTCGGCTAAGTTTAATTCCATGGTTGCTTTAAGTAAGCGGTAAAGATTAATTGACGCATCAATTTCTTCTTTACGGTTTGTTAAGCTCTCAATATTCAAACCAAGTGGCACCGCTAAATGTGCGCAGCTTTGTAATATGAGGTCAAGATTTTCACGGCAAATGCGTACTGACTCACTCAATGGATTTGCAGAATCAAGCATGCGCCATTTTGTTGCCTCCGGTACAGAGATACCCAGCCACTCCATAAAATCTAACGTTTTCTCACCACCACAGGGTGTAAACGTCAAAATTATACGCTTAGGTGCGATGCCTAACGCTTTGCAGCTACGTGCATAGCTAGTGATTAAATCAATGGTAGCTTGTGCGTTGTACACAGCTTGTGAAATAAAAAACTTACAACCTTGCTCTGTTTTTTCTAATAGACGGTCATGCTCGTTACGTTTGCTTGCATGGCGTTCAGCAATAGTCACACCGCCAAGAAACATATCATTGTCTTGCTTAGCAAGGGTGTTATAAGCATCCGGTAAACTTAGTTTGATATCACCATGCGAAGATGGGCTGCCTACCAAGACTAGATTTTTTAAATCAAACTCATTACGTGTTTCGTGTAGCCAATCGGTAAATTCAGCTTCACCGCGTTGGGCAACACTTTTGTAGGTAATAACATCTAAATGAGACAGGCTACGCAACAAATGGCTGTACTCACGTGGGTCTACGGTTTCTTTAAATGGAAACGGACGCGGCTTTTCTGTACGGCTGCTTTCATCTTGAATGTCGTAGATAATGACACCATCGTATTCAATTTCATGAAGGCGACCCAATAATTTTTGTGCAATGGTTTCAAGCATGGCTTTATCAGTGCCTGATTTAGGCGGTGTGGTACCAATCAGGTATACACCCTGATTGGTGTCTTCAATTTTCTCTTGTAGTGATAAAGCCATAATCCTCATTCCAGCTCGTGCCTGCGTCTATGGGAAATAATATAGCAGCCATTTAGACGTCTAGATAGATTTTTCTGTTGAAAGTTTTTCAATGAGCATGAATTTAATTCAAGTTGGTGGTGAGGTGTTATCTTAAATTGACACACCTGTTTACATTAATTGTGCCCTTGACCCTCATATTTTCCAGTACTTTCATGCATAATCAAACACAACTGATTATGAGAAAAATAACTAACAAGTAAAATTAAAGGATCATTATGACATTTAGATTATTAGCGACCAGTGTTGCTGTAACGCTTGCTCTTAGCGGGTGTGCGACGAATTCACAATCAAATATGGTTAAAGAAGTCGAAATAGAACAGGTTGTCAGCCAAGAAGATAACCGTGTATTTAGCCAAGATTACGTATTAGAAGAACTTGAAAACGGTCTTCGTGTCATGGTGGTAAAAACGGATTACCCCGATGTTGTTTCATTACAAATTCCCGTGTCGGTAGGTTCTCGTAACGAAGTAGAAGAAGGCAAAACGGGCTTTGCTCACTTTTTTGAGCACATGATGTTTAAAGGCTCAGAAAAATTTCCACAAGACGTGTATTCAGATATTTTAAAAAACTCGGGTGTTGATAACCGCGCGTATACTACTAATGATTACACCAACTATCATTTAAACTTCTCAAAAGAGCATCTTGATAAAGTGCTTGAAATTGAAGCTGATATCTTTCAAAACCTCACGTACAGCGAAGAACAGTTCCGTACAGAAGCCTTAACAGTGAAAGGTGAGTACTTAAAAAATAATGCCAGTCCAATTCGTAAATTGCTTTCAGCAGTGCGTAACGAAGCATTTGAGAAACATACTTATAAACACACCACGATGGGCTTTTTTGAAGACATTGAAGCCATGCCAGATCAAATGGCTTACGGGAAAGAGTTTTTCGCAAAATTTTATAAACCAGAATATGTATCGTTGGTCATTGTTGGTGATGTCGACCCTCAAGAAACCATGGCAATGGTGAAAAAACATTGGGGTAACTGGAAAAAAGGTGATTACCAAGCCGATATTCCAGTAGAGCCAAAGCAACAAGCGCCAAAATATATACATGAGCAGAATGACGGTTTACCAGGCCATTGGTTGCTTGTATCGTATAAAGGCACTGCGTGGGATCCAACGCAAAAAGATCGCGCCGCACTTGATTTAATCTCACAGCTTTATTTCTCAAATAACTCAGCGCTTTATCAAGAATTGGTGGTTGATAAGCAAATCGCAAGTCAAATGTTCACTTATAATCCTGATACAAAAGATCCGGGGTTATTGCATGTCTTTGTAAAAGTAGAAAACGAAGCCGATCTTGCAAAAGCACGTGATGCCATTAACCGCACATATGTACAAGCACGCACTGAGCTTGTTGATGCCCAAAAACTGGCAGACTTAAAATCAAATTTAAAATACAGCTTTATCAATGGGCTTGATTCATCGCAATCAATCGCCTCGACACTTGCAAGCTACATGCATTTTGAGCGTGATCCAGAGGTAATCAATCAGCTCTATGCGACTGCCGATAGCATCACCCCAGAAGACATTAAAGCGATAGCGAATAAATACTTTGTTGATTCAAGCCGTACTACAGTGACGATGTCGGCTTTAGATAACGTGGCAGGATTTGAGCAAGAAGTTGACCTAAACGCAGCCGTTGCAAGTACAGAACAAGCGCCAACAGAGCGTCATTTTAAAGTGCTCGATAAAACCAACAGTTCACCATTGGTTGATGTTAACTGGTTATTTAATACCGGTGCCGCGGCCGATCCAGCAGGTAAAAAAGGCGTCGCCGCATTAACGGCAGCCATGCTTGCGAAAGGTGGCTCAGAAACGATGAGCTATAAAGACATTCAAAAAGCGTTATACCCACTCGCGGGTAGCTTTGGGTATCAAATCGATAAAGAGATGATTTCGTTGCGCGGTCGTGTACACAAAGACAATGCGGCACAGTGGTATGCGCTTGTGAGTGAACAATTACTCAACCCAGGTTTTAGAGAAGATGACTTCAAACGCCTGAAAAAAGAGCTTATCGATAGCATTAAAGCGGGGCTTAAAGCATCAAACGATGAAGAGCTCGGTAAAGAAGTGCTTTATCATCAACTGTATAAAGGCCACCCATACGAAAGCTATAACTATGGTGACTTATCTGATCTGGAAGCATTGACGCTTGATGATGTAAAAGCGTTTTACGACAAGCAATTCACACAATCAAAACTAACCGTAGGTTTAATTGGTGCGATTCCAAGCGATGTAAAATCGGCGATGCTAAAAGATTTAACATCGCTGCCACAAGGCAAAGAAAGCCGTTTAGTAATTCCCGATGCGCCAGCACTGAGTGGTCACCATGCCACCATTGTTGAAAAGTCGGCGCAATCAACTGCCGTGTCGTTTGGTTTCCCAATAGAGACGATTCGTAGTAGTGAAGATTGGACTGCATTATGGCTAGTGCGTTCATACTTTGGCGAGCACAGAAGTTCAAATAGCTTCTTGTATCAGCGTATTCGTCAAACCCGTGGTATGAACTACGGTGACTATGCGTACATTGAATACTTCCCACGTGGTATGTTCCAAACTAAGCCTGATGCGAACTTAGGCCGCTCTGAGCAAATTTTCCAAGTATGGCTGCGTCCATTGCGCTCTAATAACGATGCGCACTTTGCAACCCGTACCGCGTTATTCGAGTTAGATAAGCTTATTAAAAACGGCATCAGCAAAGACGATTTTGAAGCAACGCGCAACTTCTTAATTAACTTTGTGCCACAAATGGTGGCAAGCCAAGACCGCCAACTAGGCTACGCGCTAGATAGTGAGTTTTATAATACAGAGAGCTTTGTTGACTATGTACGTGGCAAGCTTGAAAAGCTAACACTTGAGGATGTGAACCGTGTTATTCGCGAGAATCTGCAAACCGACAATATTCACTATGTGTTTATTACAGGTGACGGTAAAGACATGCAAAAGCGCTTAGCGTCAGAGCAAACATCGCCTATGATTTATAACGCAGAAAAACCAGCAGAACTTGTCGCGGAAGACAACGTGATTGCTGATTATAAGCTCGCTATTCCAGCGAAAAATATATCAGTTGTTGATGTAGAAAAGGTGTTTCAATAACACACAATAGAGTGCTCCTTTAGGGGCACTCTTCTTTATTTGTTTGCGGGTAGTGATCAGCAACAACAAGTTTGTTGCGGCCAGTATCCTTCGCTTGATAAAGTGCATTATCGGCCATTTCGATCAATTGCATGGCATTATCAGCGAGGTTTGGCACAAGTGTTGCCAAACCAATACTGACTGTTAAAGGGTGGCCAGCCAGTTCGGGGAGCTTTAATGCTGTAAGCTCGGCCATAAAACGCGTTAATAGCATTTGAGCCTGTAAACAGTGAGTATTTCCCATCACTAATATAAATTCTTCGCCACCGTATCTTGCACATAAATCGCCAGGTCTACGCGCGTAGTCGGGCAGTATTTTTGCGACTTCTTTTAGGCAGGTGTCACCAACGACATGGCCAAAGTTATCATTGAGAAGTTTGAAGTTATCTAAATCAATCATCGCCAGCGATATGGGAAGTTTGAGTCGCATGCAGCGGCTCCACTCTTGCTCATAAAAGTCATCAAAATGACGTCGATTAGCAATTTGTGTCAGACCATCAATATGCGCTAACTCTTGAACTTGCTGTTCAGCAAGTTTTCGTTCAGTGATGTTTAAATGACTAATCACCACGAAACGCTGCGCATTATACTCCAGTGGCACAGCACGCATCATAAACCAGCGTTTTTCGATGTCGCTATGACAAGGGTACTCTAAGTAAAATTCAGGTTCTTGATGATTGATGACTTTATTGAGACCTGCTAAGGCTTTTATTCCAAAATCATCGCCTTGTATTGCGGCTGACTTGCAGATAGCTAAGTAATTTTGTTTCTGCCATTGAATATCACAGTCACAATTATTCTCATCGCCAAACGTTTGCCAACTGCGATTAACAAATATGATATCGCCCAGCTCATTGATAACAACGATATGCTCTGAGATGGTATCAAGTATTAATTTCAAAAATTCTTTTGATTCAACCACATTGGTTCCTGACCATGACTACTCAATTAAGATTAGCAATAAATACTGAGTTTTCACTGTTGTTGATGTAAAAAATAATCCGAAGCACTTAATTTATTGCGCAGTTCATTTTACTGCATTGTGAAGGTGTTACAACAGGGAATAAGTCGATACTTCAAATAACAGTAAAACAGGTTACTCATATTTTAAGTAACCTGTTTAACGTAATAGAGAGGCTGTTGAGTCGGTTTTAAGGTTTTGCTATTTAGTTTTCTGCCAGAATCACACCAAGGCTCAACTCTGACAGTTAATCTATTTGTTATAACAATGCGCCAACTTCCACGCCGATAGCTAACAACAAGGTTGCTGCAACAAAGGCGATGAGCACTGCGTGACCACGCTGTTCTTTTTTCATCGTTCACTCCTAAAAAATAACAAATACTGTTGCCATACCCAGTGCAAAACTAACACACGATGAAGCTGCAACAATTGCGGCCAAGTTTTGCTTCGATACTGCTTTTGCTTCGCTTTCAATGGCTGGTTCATCGTCTAGTTTGATAAGCTCACCTTGGCGTACTTCAAATACCGCACATAGGCTCATGGTGGTTTCTTTTGATGCCGCACCTTCTTTTTCAACGCGTTGAATGGTTCGTAGGCTCACATCACAGGCGTCGGCCAACTGCTGTTGTGTCCAGTCGAACTTCAGCCTTAATGTTTTAATTGTATTAGGGTTTAATTGCATCACTTACTTCCCAATAAACGGCTCGATAAGTGTGATAAAGGCAAAACCAAAAATTGCCCCCCCAATAAAGCAACCTAAGGTAACCATAGCAACTTGTTTTGGGTTATCAGTCAGTGCGGTTTGCGTGCTTTGCTTTACCAATTTGCCAGCTTTAAAAAACGAACATTCAAGCTTGCCTGTTAGCATATTTTGCATCTTAAATTCGACTGCATACGCATTATCTTGGTAGTTAAAGTCGTGACGACTTTTAAAGCCGAAGCTGCGCTTTTCACTAACCAATTCATCGTTTACATATATTTCTTCTTTGCCGCTCATAATGTGACCAAAGCATGCGATTTGGTTATCACCATCTTGAAAGTAAAGTTTATAACCTAGTTTATGTGAGTTTAGTACGTCGTTTTTCATCATCGTTTCCTTGTTAAGTTGATGATGTAAATTTAATGATTATTTTTGTTTTTTACGCCGTCAGCGATACGCCAGTCCCTATTTTGGCATATGACAGCCAAGATGTCATATTGGTTTTGTTATTGAAATATAAGCGAATTATTTTAAGTGGTTCGATTGATGTTGTATCGGTCACTGTCGTATTGGTTTGCACTAAAATAACCGTTTGATAATAAAAAAGTAGCGATTACACTCTGGTTATTAGATATAACCAGAACAAATAAACAACGGGTTAGTACATCTTGCTACAAATCCGTTAAACTTAAGGCATAGCAGTTAGGTACAACCAGAAAGGCAAAAATATGCGTCATGAAATTTGGCAACAGCTTCGCGAAGAAGCAAACGAAGTCGTTACTCGCGAACCATTATTAGCAAGTCATGTTTACTCGTGTGTGTTAAATCATGAGTGTTTGGGGTCGGCGCTGAGTTTTATTGTTGCTAATAAGCTGGCAGATGCCGTCGTGTCAGCATTTACTATTCGTGAATTATTTGACCAAGCCTTTGTAAAATGTGACTTAATGCTAACGCATGTGGCCCATGACATAAAAGCTGTTAAAGATCGTGACCCCGCAGCCGATAGTTATTTAACTGTGATACTTAACTTAAAGGGCTTCCATGCAATACAAGCACACCGACTCGCACATTGTTTATGGCTGCAAAACAGAAAAGAGCTTGCTCGCTTTATTCAAAGTAGAACCTCAGAAGTATTTGGCGTTGATATCCATCCTGCTTGTAAAGTCGGTCATGGTATTATGTTTGACCATGCAACTGGGATTGTAATTGGTGAAACCGCGGTTATCGAAGATAACGTATCGATTCTACAGTCTGTGACATTAGGCGGTACGGGTAATGAGCAAGGCGATCGCCATCCTAAAATTCGCGCAGGCGTTTTAATTGGCGCGGGTGCAAAAGTTCTTGGTAATATAGAAGTCGGTGAGGGTGCGCGTATTGGCGCAAACTCTGTGGTATTGAGTCCTGTTCCTGCCCATACAACGGTGGTTGGGGTGCCAGCTAAGGTGGTTGGTAAACCAAACTGCCCATGCCCCGCAGAAAGCATGAATCAAAACTTTTTAGATGACAGTGCAGCCACCCCTAGCAATGAATCGCATACGAGTGCTATGTTGTAATTTCAATTAATTGTTATTTAAGGGGCAACGGAAGTGTCTAAATTATCTTTAGGGTTAGTCGTTGCAGCGTCTTTTTTATGTGGCGCTGCTGCGATGTCGTTCTATCAATCTTTTTCTGCTACAACAACGCCTGACATTGAGCCAGCAGCGCCGAGTGTTGCTGGTTATGAACCGCATGAAACCTCATCTGTGAGCATTAAAAAACCTGAAACCATGAGCGCTCAAAATGAGCCACTCAACAAGGCGCCTATAGAATCCGCTACGGCAACTGAGCTTGTGCAACAAATTGAAGAGTTACAGCAGCAAGTGGCAAATCAGCAAACAATTATAGCCAGTTACAAAGCGGCGGTTGTCTCACCTCAACAGATTAATTCGCGTACCGAGGCATTGCACAGTTTATTAGAAGAGCAGGCGCGTGATGAAGCATGGGCGTATCAAACAGAAACAGCCATGGCAGACTTTCTCATCATGGCCGATTTACCTGTACAGCCAGATATGACAGTTGCCAACTGTAAAACCTCTGTCTGTGAATTTAAATTGCAACAGCCTGAAGGGGTTGATTCACTTCCTGCACATTATTGGCGAAATATCAGCGATAAGTTGATGGAGCAAGGCTGGTGGAAGCAGTTTAAATACTCTTCTTCCACATCAAGCGACGATACTCTGAGCATCATTGTTAGTACTGAACAGTAAATAACGCACAGCTAGATCACGTTTGATTTTAATTGGCCGTCCGCTAGTTCAGTTATCAATAATTCCCCTGATTTGATATCAGCCACTGACTTCACAACGTGACCGTGCTCATTTTTAGTGATGCTGTAGCCACGTGCTAGCACGCTTAGCGGACTCACCGAGTCTAAACGGCTTGCTTGCAGTGAAAGGGTGTTACGAGAGATTGAGAGCTGTTGTTGCATAGCTTGCGTTAAACGGCCATGTAATTGCACTAATTGATGTTCGCTTCTGGCCAGCTGCTTTTCAGGTGAACGCTGCATTAAACGCGGTGTTAAGTTTGCAAGAACGCGCTCATAATGCTGAATTTTACCGTTAATAGCGCTGTGCAATGCGAGGGTTAACTCATCTAATTTTTGAGTTTGCTGGTTTAACTGGTTACGCGGATGACACAGCTGCAAACGATGTTCAAACTGTGTCGCAGTGCTGCGTTTAACAGACAGTGTATGTTTAAATGCATGGTGTAAATGCTTCACTAACTGACTGACTTTATTGTGTAGCTCCTGAGTGTTAGGGCTAACAAGCTCGGCAGCGGCAGAAGGTGTAGCGGCACGTACATCGGCTACATAATCACTGATTGTGGTGTCGACTTCATGCCCAACTGCGCTGACAATGGGTAATTCACTGGCAAATATAGCGCGGGCGAGTTGTTCATTGTTAAAGCACCATAGATCTTCTAATGAGCCACCGCCACGACCGAGTATTAATACATCAACTTCATGTCGTTGGTTAGCAATATTAATTTTTTCAATAAGTTGGCTGTGGGCATCAGCCCCTTGAACCATGGCAGGATAAATCACAACTTCAAGCTGCGGTGCGCGACGCTTTAAAACGGTCAAAATATCGCGGATGGCAGCCCCGGTCGCAGAGGTAATGACACCAACGCGGTTTATCGTAGTGGGGAGGGGCTTTTTATGTGCAGAACTAAAAAGGCCTTCAGCGGCAAGGCGCATTTTCAGTGCATCGAATTCTTGTTTTAGTAACCCTTCACCAGCCGGTGCCATATGCTCAACAATGAGTTGATAATCACCGCGCGGTTCGTACAATGAAACCCGAGCACGCACTGTGACTTGCGCGCCATTTGTTGGGCGAAAAGTCTGTCCACGGTTATTGCCTCGCCACATAGCCGCTTTCACTTGAGCTCTGTCGTCTTTTAAAGTGAAATACCAATGGCCTGAAGCCGGGGCAATAAAATTAGAAATCTCGCCTGTTAACACAAGTGATGAAAAGCCTTGCTCTAAAACATGGCGAATTTCCTTATTTAGGCGCGAGACCGTATAAATAGGCTGTGTTGAGTGCGTTAAAGCCATTTTAAACCCCAATAAAATAAACTGCGTCTACTTTATCATAAATAAATGCGGAATTTTATTTACTCATGCGCATAACGCTGATAAAATTTGGCCGCAATTCCTTATACTCAGATCCACATGTGAGAAGTTGCCAAAATGCTTAGAATTGCTAAAGAAGCTCTTACCTTTGACGACGTACTTTTAGTACCAGGTCATTCTACTGTTTTGCCACACACGGCAAATATTTCAACTCGCTTAACGCGTGGTATCAAACTTAACTTGCCGCTAGTTTCAGCATCTATGGATACTGTAACAGAAGCTCGCTTGGCGATTGCGCTAGCGCAAGAAGGCGGTTTAGGTTTTATCCACAAAAACATGACAATCGAAGAGCAAGCTAAAAACGTACGTAAAGTAAAAACGTACGAGGCAGGTATTGTTTCTTTCCCTGTTACTGTGACTGCGGATCTAACAATTGCTGATGCTATCGCGCTTTCAGAAGAAAAAGGTTTTTCAGGTTTCCCTGTAACCGACGCTGACAATAACCTTGTAGGTATTGTTACAAGCCGTGATATGCGTTTTGAAACTAAACTTGAGCAGCCTGTTTCTACAGTGATGACGAAAAAAGAATCGTTAGTGACTGTAAAAGAAGGTGCAGACCGCGATGAAATTTTAGGTCTCATGCACGAGCACCGTATCGAAAAAATTCTTGTAGTTGATGATGCATTTAAACTGAAAGGCATGATCACTGTAAAAGATTATCAAAAAGCACAAGACAAACCTCACGCATGTAAAGACGAACAAGGTCGTTTACGTGTAGGCGCTGCTGTAGGTGTTGGCCCAGGTACTGATGAGCGTATCGCTGCCCTTGTTGAAGCGGGTGTTGACGTATTACTTATCGATACTTCTCATGGTCACTCACAAGGTGTTATCGACCGTGTTGCACAAACTCGTCAAACATACCCAGATTTACAAATCGTAGCGGGTAACGTTGCGACAGCTGAAGGTGCAATTGCCCTTGCTGATGCGGGTGTTGATGCCGTTAAAGTGGGCATTGGCCCAGGCTCTATCTGTACTACACGTATCGTTACAGGATGTGGTGTACCACAAATCACCGCTATTTCAGATGCAGTTGAAGGCTTAAAAGGCCGTGACATTCCTGTTATTGCTGACGGTGGTATTCGTTTCTCTGGCGATATCGTAAAAGCACTGGTTGCGGGTGCATCATGTGTCATGGTGGGTTCAATGCTCGCGGGTACAGAAGAAGCACCAGGTGAAGTTGAGCTATATCAAGGCCGTTACTACAAGTCATACCGTGGTATGGGTAGCCTTGGTGCGATGAACCAAAAAGAAGGTTCATCAGACCGTTACTTCCAGAAATCGAACGAAGCAGACAAGCTTGTTCCTGAAGGTATCGAAGGCCGTGTTGCTTATAAAGGACCTATTGCGACAATCATTCACCAACAAGTGGGTGGTCTTCGCAGTGCAATGGGCTTAACTGGCTGTGCGACAATTGAAGAGTTAAATACTAAACCTCAGTTTGTCCGTGTAACGTCGGCTGGTATGGGTGAATCACATGTTCACGATGTGCAAATCACCAAAGAAGCGCCAAACTACCGTTTAGGTTAATAACCGTAACGTATTGAAATTACATGGGCTAGCATATGCTAGCCCTTATTTATTTTTCATCTCCCCTGTGGGAGAGCAGTTCCTGACTAACGAGATACTCCATGAGCAAAGACATTCACGATTCACGAATTCTCATTTTAGATTTTGGTTCGCAATACACGCAATTAATCGCACGTCGTATACGTGAAATTGGTGTTTACTGTGAGCTGTGGGCTTGGGATGTAACAGAAGAGCAAATCCGCGAGTTTAACCCACAAGGTATTATCTTGTCGGGTGGCCCTGAGTCAACAACGCTTGATAACAGCCCACGTGCTCCAGAGTATGTATTTAATGCAGGCGTGCCTGTACTTGGTATTTGTTACGGCATGCAAACAATGGCAATGCAACTTGGCGGAAGTGTACACAGCTCAGATAAGAAAGAGTTTGGTTATGCGCAAGTTGAAAAAGTAGGCAACTGTGCGTTATTCGATGCTATTGAAGATCACATTACTGATGGCGGCGCAGGCGTACTTGATGTATGGATGAGCCACGGCGATAAAGTAATGGAAGTACCTGATACTTTCAAAACGACCGCTAAAACATCAACGTGTCCACATGCTGCTATGTCATGGGAAGAAAAGCGTTTTTACGGCGTACAATTCCACCCAGAAGTGACACATACTCACCAAGGTCTTCGTCTTCTTGAGCGTTTTGCGATTGATATCTGTGGCTGTGAAAAGCTTTGGACACCTGCAAAAATCATCGACGATGCGATTGAGCGAATTAAAGAAACAGTCGGTGACGATGAAGTTATCTTAGGTCTTTCAGGTGGTGTTGATTCATCGGTTGTTGCGATGCTTATTCACCGTGCGATTGGCGACAAGCTGACTTGTGTATTTGTTGATAACGGTTTACTTCGTTTAAACGAAGGCCAACAAGTCATGGATATGTTTGGTAACAAGTTTGGCCTAAACATCATCAAAGTAGATGCTGAAGATCAATTCCTTGCAGATCTTGCCGGTAAATCAGACCCAGAAGACAAGCGTAAAGCAATTGGTCATACATTTATCAAAGTATTTGATTCAGAAGCGAAGAAACTGAAGAATGCACGTTGGTTAGGTCAAGGTACTATCTACCCAGACGTGATCGAATCTGCCGCATCAGCAACAGGTAAAGCACACGTAATCAAGTCTCACCACAACGTAGGTGGTTTACCAGACGACATGGAAATGGGTCTTGTTGAGCCTTTACGTGAGCTATTCAAAGACGAAGTACGTAAAATCGGTCTTGAGCTAGGTTTACCATACGACATGCTATACCGTCACCCATTCCCAGGGCCAGGTTTAGGTGTACGTGTACTGGGCGAAATCAAGAAAGAATACTGTGATTTACTTCGCCGTGCAGACGCTATCTTCATCGAAGAGCTACACAAAGCTGAGCTTTACCACAAAGTAAGCCAAGCGTTTACGGTATTCCTACCTGTTAAATCAGTCGGTGTAATGGGTGATGCGCGTAAGTATGATTGGGTTGTATCACTGCGTTGTGTAGAAACAATCGATTTCATGACAGCACGTTGGTCACACTTACCTTATGAGTTCTTGGGTGTGGTGTCTAACCGTATCATTAACGAAATTGATGGTATCTCACGCGTTGTTTACGATATTTCAGGTAAGCCACCTGCAACTATCGAGTGGGAATAATCCTTTTATTTCTGTAACTACCGTATAAAAAACGGCGGATTAGCTTGCTAATTCGCCGTTTTGTTTATTTTGAAAGCAGTTGAACCACAAACTGTGTTTTTTTACTTTACCTTTATAAAAAGCTCTATATAATTCATCGTCATTGCAGGGGCGTAGTTCCAATTGGTAGAACAGCGGTCTCCAAAACCGACGGTTGGGAGTTCGAATCTCTCCGCCCCTGCCATTTCTTCCCGCTTTACTTTAATCGCAAATCTCCCTATATTACTTGCTCTTAATCATGATTGAGTTGTTATGAATCCAAGTTACGCTGCGATATTTTCTGTACAATCTTTAGAGTTAAACCAACACTATCGAACAGTGCCTGATGTTCAAGTAGAACATGCGCCAATGTCTGAGCAAACGCCGCTTACACTCTCGTTACAGTTTCATCACGATCTTGAAAAAGCATGTGCTCCTTTGGTGATTACACACGTTGTCAAAGCGCCAAATATAAGCTGGCAGGATGGCTGTTTAGCCTTACCAAGTGAGAAACTTAACAGTGAGCAAAAAAAACAATTGTGGTCTTTAATTGGTGAACAACTTGATAAGCTTTAAGCCTGTTGATGCAAATTATATAACTCAGCTAATGACAATCGAAAATGCCTGTCACAGTCACCCATGGACCGAAAAAACCATGTTGTCGTGTTTAGCTGGACGTTACTTTAATCTTGCCGCTTTTCAAGGTGATGAGATGCTTGGTTTTTACATTGGTGAGCAAGCTGGGCCTGACTACACGTTAATGGATATTTGTGTGGCGCCAAGTCATCAGGGGCAGGGCATTGCAAAGCAGCTTTTAGATGCTTTTATTCATCATGGTGAGCAACAACACGCTGAGAATCTATTTTTAGAAGTGCGAGAGTCAAACACGCGTGCCATTGCACTATATGAGCGTGCAGGTTTTTCTCATATGTCGGTGCGAAAAAATTATTATCCGACAGCAACAGGTAACGAAGATGCCATTTTAATGGGCTTAACTTTACGCTTCTAGCGTTTAAGAAGCCTTTTTTAACGCACTGATAAGCATTTCGTAACTTTGTTCTATTTGCTGGGCTTGGTTACTGCGTAGTGCCGTTTCGAGTTGCCCCGCAGTCTCATGGATTTCCTCAAAGCTAAAGCAACCCGCACTGCCTTTTAGACTGTGTGCCAGCGAGCGTAATGCTTCCCACTCTTTAGTTCGGTACAACTGCACGACTTGGTTGAGGTAGTCAGGTAATTTAGAACGGTAGTTGTCGTTAATTTGCTGGAACTTCTCACTTTTGAGTAAATTTTCCCACTTGTTTTGACTGTCTTTTTCAATATTTAAATAACTAACCAGCACTTGCTCAAGGGCATTTTTATCAATCGGTTTTGCAAGTGCTTCATCGCAGCCTGCTTCGAGATAGGTGTCAACATCGGTTTTCATTACATTTGCCGTAAGCGCGATGATTGGGCCATCGTAGGCTGCATGGCGCAGCATTTGCGTCGCCTCTAAACCACCCATAACAGGCATTTGCATGTCCATAATAATGAGTTGGTAGTCATTGACGAGTGCCATTTCAACGGCTTCTGCGCCGTTTTTCGCGATGTCTGGCTCAAGTCCCCAGGTCTGTAATAACAGTTTGATAAGCAATTGGTTATCAGGGTTATCTTCAGCGACCAATATATTTGCATCAAAACTATTTGAGGCAAAAGAAAGCTGTAGATCTTTGCTTGGAGACAATTGCTCTAAGTTATGAATAAAGGCGTCATTTTGTTGTTGCTCTGGTTTTAGGTGACACGCAATTTGCACTGTAAAACAGCTGCCTATACCGGGCTCGCTCTTAAGGTAAACATCCCCTCCTAATAGCTGAGCCAAGTTTTTTGAAATACAAAGTCCTAACCCAGTACCGCCAAAGCGGCGAGTTGTTGTGGCATCGGCTTGTTCAAACGGTTTAAACACCCGTTCAACTTCGCGCTCTGACATACCAATACCTGTATCTTGAATCGCAAATTCTAAATATTGTTTTGCACTGTTGTAGCGAATATCAATGGAGATATGCCCTTGTTCGGTAAATTTCACCGCATTACTGGCTATGTTGATTAATATTTGCTTTAAACGGGTCGTATCACTGTTAATACTTTTAGGAATTGGCAGGCTGTAGTTAATTGTAAACTCTAATCGTTTTTCGTTTGCCAGTGGACGAATAATCGAATCAAGATCATGAATTAATTGGACGACTGAGCATGGCCCACACTCTACAGCAAGCTTCTCAGCTTCAATCTTTGATAAGTCGAGAATGTTATTAATGAGCTCAAGCAGGTGTTTTGAGTTTCTTAAAATAGTGCTTAAATGCTGGTCGTCATTCACGGCATCTTTATTGTGAAGTAGCTGTTCGGTAAACCCCATAATGGCAGTAAGAGGCGTGCGAATTTCATGACTCATATTCGCTAAAAAACGACTTTTAAGTTGATTCGCTTGTTCAGCTTGTGCAATGGCTATTTCAAGCTTGCTATTCATTGCTTCAAGTGCTTTTGTACGGCTTTCAACTTTATCTTCTAGGTGGTGTTTATACTCTTTTAACTCATCTTGATAATGACGAATCTGGTTCACCATGTGGTTAAAGTCGTTAAATAATACACCGACTTCATCATTGGTGTGGGCGGGTAAATACACCGATAAGTCACCATCTCCAACGCGATGGCTGGCCGCACCCAATAACTCAACAGGGGTGAGTAGTAAATTGCGTACCACAATATAAATTAAAATGGGTAACGAAATAACCGAGATGATCACAATCAGCGCGGTGATTAAACTAATGGCTTTACCTGATTGGTAAAGTAAATCTTTGGGCGTGGTCGATACGTAATAATCGCCATCGGTCATTTGTACCGCATAAATAATACGCTCTTCTTTATCGATACTCGACAGTTCAATGCTAGACAGCTTGCCATAATCGGCCAAGCCTTTAATTTGTTCTAATTCATACTCACTTAAATAGTTGCCCCGTAAATCGTAGTCGGAGCTAAAGAGTATTTGCCCTTTACTGGTCAAAAATAGGTTTAAGGTGTTATTAAAAGGGGCTTCTAAAATACTGGTGTTCAAAATTGATGGTTCAACATGAACAACGATAAAGCCTAACTCTTGGGGTCGTTTTAAGTAATAGTCGATATTGTAGATAGGGTGCACAAAATAAAGACTGGTTGAGCCGTCTTCTTTGGGGATCATAAATTGTTGTTGACGCAAATTAGACTGTAGAACTTGATCAAAAAACGGGTAACTTTTAGGTGCAGGAGTTAATTGGCTCGAATAAAACGCATCACTTTTACCTTGCGAGTCAACATAGTTAATGCTGACAATATCGGGGTACGCTTCTGAGTAACTGGCAAATACATTCATTAACTCGCCGAGGTGTTCTATATACTGATTTTTCGAATTAGGCTCGCGTGCTAAAAAATCGGCAAGTACCGGAGAGGTTGATAAAAGGCGAGTAATAGAATGAAATGAGTCAATATAGTTGAAAATTTTATGCTGTTGCTGCTCAACAAAGCGACTCACAATAAGCTCTGCTTGTTTTTTTGTTGAATTGGTCACATTGGTTAACGTAAAGCCACCTAAAAACAACAAAGGTAAGATCACTAATGGCGTGATATACCATAATAATCGAATACTGAGCTTACTGGTTTTCATGACCTAAATTGATATCCCTCCGTGCAATTTGTCAATAGTATGCGTTACAACTTGATTACACAAGCTTAGCAAAAAAGTGAACAACGAAAATTGCTTATCAAGGGGGAATAATTACTTACAATCGCTGCTTTTTTGGCTAAGACAAACAGGGTATAATGCCCGCAATTCTATTTTATTTTTCAGTGCGCACCGAGCCCTCTCGTTTTTAGAGCCGCTAGGTGTGCTTTGTTATGACTAAAAGCAGCTTACATGTCTAATTTAACTACCGAAATTAATAAACGACGCACCTTTGCGATTATCTCGCACCCTGATGCCGCCCAGCCTTTCAACGCTTAAAACCACCTTTCATTGCACACCACAATCACATCTCTACGTACTGAATTTAAAGGCTTTTTGTCTTTTTCTCGTTTCTTTGCTTTTCAATGATGTTCAAGCGTAACCTCGGAAAGTGTGTACAAACTTGAGTACAAATTCCGTTTTAGAGGCCTTTGGCGAAAATTCTATGACACAAATCTGGCTGTAGGCCTTGTGGTTACTGGGTTTGATGAAGAAAGTACCTCCTGCTTTTGGTACTTTGGTTTCGACATTACAAAAGCGGAATAAATGCGATCATCTCTAGTTTTATGTTTGTAAGCTTATGAATTTAAAGGGTTCGTTGTTGTGGTTTTTGATGTGTCATTGTTGCGAGTGTACAAACAGTGTGTACAAATTTTTCTCGTTAGGCGTGTTGATTGCTATTCATGACACAAACCGCCTTGTAGCCCTTGTTATTCATAGGTTTGAGCTGAAAAGTTCCTAATAGCAACATTTGTGTTTTGATAAGGCTGATCTTCTAAACAAATCATGCATCTTTCTGACCATCAACAAGTGATGAATCAGGCGATGATAGCTTTACATTGATTTTCAGGAGAATGCAGATGACAGCAGTAGCGCACCAAGTAACCCCTTTTCTAACATCTTACGAAGTGATGGCTCGTTACCACATTAGCTATACGACGCTCTGGCGAAGAATAAAAGATGGCAGCTTGCCGCAACCTCGTATCAACCGAAATACACGAAACAAGCTTTGGCACATTGAAGACTTGGAAGAGTATGAGAAGAATTAGGAATTGATAGCGTAGCTTAGTTTTTCTGTTGGAACTTGGACTAACGCTTTGAAAGCTTGTGCTAACAATATAGTTAATATGTCCACCAACTTAGGCTAAGATAGCAGAATGGATTTTTTTATGGATTGGATGGATAGGTAAGTGGCGACTCCTCAAGAACGAACAACAGGTATTACAAATGCGTCGATAAAAAAACGTTTCGGCTCAATTCCCGCTTGGAAGATGTTGAGTGAATATATCTGGAACGGTTTGGATGCTGGTGCATCAGATATTGATGTCATTATTAATACCTGTGATCTCGGCGGAGTGGAGTCAATAGAGATCCATGATAATGGAGAAGGAATTGACTTTCATAACCTAGACCGAAATTTTGATAATTGGGATGACTCATCCAAAAAACAGGTTACCCAAAAAGGCAGCCAAGGCAGAGGGCGATATTCATTTCATAAATATGCTGCAACCGCAACCTGGCTTACGAGAAGAAAATCTGAGAATGCACGTATCATCATAGACTCGTCTCGTATTAAAACGTACAAAGTTGAGTTGATCGACGATAAAGAGCAGCATAGTAGTATTCTTTCAAATGGAAGTGGGACATCAGTATTTCTTACGGGTATAACGAGTGAAAAATCTCAAAAAATCCCTAATATTGAAAATATCATGGAGGAGCTTTCAAATGAATTTGGTTGGAAGCTAATAGTTTTTTCTAACATTAAAATATCAGTTAATAGAGTCCCACTGACTCCTCCTCAACATAGGTTGTTTCAAGAGCTTATAGAAGTTGATGGAAATAAATTTAATTCAAGTATCATTCAGTGGATTAAAAAACCATCTGGTGAAAAGTCATACAATTATTTTAGAGATTCAAAAGAACATCAGAAGCATAGAAACCTAACTGGTTTTAATTACAAAAACAATTTTTTCATAAGTGGATATATACAATCTGAGTGGTTCGATAATTTTCAAGATACCTCATCTCCAAATGCAGATCTCTTCATTAGTGAAAAGAGTGATGGGAATAAAGTTTTAGCTATGCTGCTAAAAGAACTGCGCAACAAAACAGCCGAGATTTATCAGGGGTTCCTTAGAGAAAGAGCTGTTCAGCTTGTCGATTCTTTCGAAGCAAAAGGATATTTTCCTGTTTACAATTGGGAGTCTGACGAAGATCGTTCCTTTAGAATTGCACATACGAAGAAATTAGTAACTAGTATCTGCGTTGCTGATCCAGCAGCTTTTAATGGGCTAAAGGCTAAGCAAACAAAAATTATAATCTGTTTGCTTGATAGGCTATCTACATCAAGTGAAAATGATAGTTTGATAGATATATTGGAAGGCGTTTTAGACTTAAATAAGGAGCAAATGGATGAATTTGCATCTCAAATAAGTAAATCTAAACTTGATTATATAATTAGCACGATTGGACACATTCATAAGCGAGATCTAGTCGTGCAGAAAATGAAGTACCTTTTTAAAGAGCACGCTAAAGAAGTTCTAGAAACACCAGACTTACAAGGTATTATTGAGGCTAATACATGGTTGTTCGGCCCTCAGTACACAACTATAGGTGCTGAAGAGGATGACTTTTCTAATACAGCTAGAAGTCTTCGGAATTCAGATATTGAAATATTGGATGGGGACAATATCAGTACCAGTGATCTTATTGAAGGCGCTACCATAGAGGGGGCAAAAGGCCAAGTAGATTTGTTTCTTGCACGCAAAATGGTCACAATAGATCATTCTACACAAGAAGAATTTATTAAATGTACGATCATTGAAATAAAAAGACCAAGTGTAGCATTGAATAAGAAACATTTAGCTCAAGCTGAACGGTATGCTGAGGTACTTGATAAGCATCCTGCCTTTAATGATGAGAGAATGAGATTTGATGTTGTTCTTGTTGGAACTAAAATCTCCCAGAATGATACTCAAATTACAAGGCGGTTGAAAGACCTTGCTGGTAAGGGCGGCGCGGGCCTTGTTTCCGGGGCGGATGAAAGAATTCGAGTATACGTTAAAAGTTGGTCTACAATTTTTAATGATTTCGAGGTGACTCATAGTGCTTTATTACAAAAGCTAAAAATTAAGAGAAGCGAGCTAGAGTATAAATCTAAGCAAACCCTTGTGGATGAATTGCAAATACCTCTCTCTGAGGCGTCTTGAAACTTATATTAATTATTCTATAAGTTGTTTTTTTGTAACTGGAAAAAAAACTAATCTAAACCGAGTCAAATGCACTTCTTGACTCGGTCATTGTAAGTTGTACTAGCTCAGTCTCTTCCTTAATTCAGCTACCCCTTATTGTCCGAAACGCCAGTTGAATGGAAAGCCTGTCGGCTCGATGATGGTTTCTAGTTGTTGATACCAAACGTCGTAAGCATGACGCATTTCATCCAGGTACTGATATTGGTTGTAGATAGCATCCAACCCTTTTTTGCTGTGGCCAATCATCAACTCGGCAACTTCTTGCGTCGTGATGGCCGACATTCGCGTTCGCATCGTTCTGCGAAGATCATGCATAGACCAATGTTCCATCTCAATACCAAGCGACCTGCGAGCCCAGATTTTCACATTGTTAGGAATAGTGGTATCAAAGCCATTTGTGGCAAGTTCTTCTTGTCCGTTAGCGGGAAACAAGTAAGTTGATTTACTCATTTGCATCGCCAGTTCAATCAGCTCGATAGCTGGTTTGATTAATGGCCGCATGATCGGCGCTCCAATTTTCTCACCTTGTTTGCGGATCTCTATGGGCACTGTCCACATTGCAGATTGCAAGTCAAAGTGATGCTTTTCAGCTTGAATGAGTTCACCCTTGCGACCGCCCAAAAGCAGAAGCAATTTTATGTAGATGCGGTTCTTCTCAGTGATTTTTGACTCATGCAAATAGCGCCAAAGTATCCTGATCTCGTTATCGTTTAGTACCCGAGTTCGTTTGCCTTTCTTGCCACCGACTTTCTTTGCTGTGATCCCTGCGGCAGCGTTAATTTCCAAAATTTGTTCATCAATCAGCCAGTCATAGAACTTGTGCAGCACAGACACCAGACGTTCTGTGTTTGAAGGGGACGATTCCGAAACCTCGCGAAGACAGTTTCGCAAGGACAATTCATTGATGTCAGTTAATGGGTACTTGCCAAGTCGGGGCAGCAAATATATTTCACTGCTGCGTTTTTGGTAGTGCCACGTTTTCTCCTTTAGCCCTTGCTTACCGGCAGAGTCTATCCAGTCTCGAAAAATCGATTCGAAGCTTTGATTGGCAGAATACTTGGCCCGTTCCTGCTGTAGGTAGAGCTTGGGGTTTCTGCCCTGGTCGAGTACCGCCCTTAACCTATCCAGCTCATTCCTGGCTTCAGCAAGCTTCATAAGTGGGTAAGTACCTATGTCTACCCGCTGTTGCTTGCCATCGAACCGATAACGAAACTGAAAAACAATTTTGCCCTTGGGCGATACCCGAGCACTTAGTCCATCTCGGTCAGCTTTTACTATGGTTTCTTTTGCTTCTTTATTTAACCTGGCATCGAGCCAGCTAACTGATAACGCCATGTTATAAGCCCAGCCCTAGTTTTGATTTTAATGATTGTTTACGTGATTCTGCTTTGGGTTCTGGCGCTGTACTGACAGAAGTAATTTCAACTTCTGGTGCATGGCCATCCACCGGTGCAGATGTCGTTGATAGATTGGGTTGGCTCATGTGAATTAACCCAAAGGTGGCCAGCATCCGCAGACGCTCAGCACGTTCCCGTGGCGGCGTCTTTTCTAATTCTTTGAGCAGTTCAGGGTGGCTCCCTGGGGGAATGTTGACGACGACTCTCATGATCACGCCCCATAAAACCAGAAGCCTCGGACATTCGCCAAAACAGACTGTTCCGGCACGATAATCTTGCTTCGTGAAAAAATCTCCTTGGCCGCTTCCTTATAAGCCAAGGCTCCACCTCCGGCGATCAATACCAAGTCCGCATTAATGCTTTCGTCACGCATGGATTGGCGCATGGCTGTAAGAGCAACAGGTGCTACCTTTTTCATGGCAGCATTCAGGTAAGGTGAAATATCGACTTTTTCTCCAAATAGCAGCACTTGCAAGTCGCCGGTTCTCATGGCTTTTTCAAGTCGATCCATTCCGACTTTGGCACCATGATCTTCCGAAATCAGCTTATCAATGGTTTCCAGTAGCACGGACATTGCCTGAAGACTGGTTCCTGATGAGCTGTAGCGAATTTCTCCGGCCTCAAGGGCAACCCAGTCAACAGAAAAGAAGCCTGGATCTATGACGACGACACGACCTTCTTCAATCAAGCCCAAATCACCACCTGTTTGAACCAGATCCATATAGGCACCGGCAGGCTGCGGCAGCACTTTGACGTCATAAACAGTGATGCTGCGCTTAGGCGTTACTTGATGGACACCTTTTAAACGCTGCACAAGGTCAGACTTACGTTGTGGTTCATGAAACTGGGAAACCGGTAATCCAGTGACAACCAAATCGATGGATTCTGTTTCAGCCATTAACAAGGCGGCATGAAAAAGCGCCTTATAGGTTTTTGTGGTGGGATATTCCGGGTGAAGCTCTCGTTCCCAGCCTTGAAGGCGTCCAGCAGGTACACCTGCGGCCCAACGCTCATTATCGACAGAGACATACAAACAAGTTTCATCATCGCCTCCACCGATACGCTCCGGCATACGATCCGCAGGACCGGCACCCGCAGGCAGAATAATGGTTTTCGGTTCAATGCCTGATTGGCCAATTGCCAGCTTCAGGTTTGAGTAACCGATATCTACGCCTAGTACAAACATACTTATCTCCTGTGCACTCAAAGTGCTCTAACGGTTTTCAACCAACCGCGCTGTTCACGCTTGGGCATTTCCAAGTGCTCTGGCGGTTCACTCAAAGGTCATTATCAGGATTCGGTGCACTGGCGGTGGGCAGAAAGGTGACAAATCCTTTCATCTATCTGCCTATTGCATTTTCGCAAAAGTATGAGAATAGGCTCTGTTTGGCGGCGGATGACTGAGCCAAAAAAATCGAGACGCCAAACGTCGTTTGCATTCTGGCCTGAACTCGCCAAACGGTTTGTATCTTCATGGCGATAAGTCTTTTTAGGCGTTTCTAAGTGAAATCGGCCTGTATCCCTTGTCAGGTATGGGGTTGCGCGAGTTGATTTATATCGAGACGCCAAACAGTGATTGTTACGGCAGTTTTACGTTTGGCGTTTCGATCCAAAAGCCAAACGGATAGTGGTTTTGGCTTTTGGGGTTAATTGGATGGGGAAATTGGTTTGGTAGAAATCGTCAATGAACAATGGAAAGCAGAGGTATCAGATTTACTTCAGCAAGAAACGGACAGGCTAAAAGCGCTGGCACGAGCTGAAGTTGATGACTTTTGGGTTACCCATTACAAGGTTCGTGAGAATGAGCCCTTTAAAGACTGGGGGCTGCTTGGTGTCCGTATCAGAGACTTTAAGTATGGCTTTGGCATTGAGTGGTACATCAACAGTTTTCACGGTCAACGAGGCAAGCGCGTAGTCTTTAGTAAGGGACTGCGTATTTCAAAGACGAAGCTGAGATACTCATTTTTGGACTGCCAAGGTTTGGCCAAAGAGTGGGAGTTAGCGCTGGCCATGGAGAAAGAGGAATTTTTCAGTGATATTCGACGCCAGGTTGATAAGCTCAACATGCTGCGTCGCAGAGTGAATGCCTACTGAATTATCGGCGCTACTTCACCCCCGGTAATTGGTCCCAGCGTGTTGTATAAGCGGGAGATAAAAGCTCTCGCTTCATCGACCAATCTTTCTTTGTACCCTGTCCAGCAAAGAAAACCTTTCCGGCACCGCTTTGATTAATGGTGTCCAATACAGACATTAACTGTTGGCTATTTGAGCGGGTCGATACGTCATCGAATAGTCCTGGTTGAAACATGCCTGGATCGTAAAAGTCAGACAGCATGACGCCCGCTTTGGCATAACGAAATCCATCCTTCCAAATCCGCTTGAGTAAGTGATTGGCCAGCTCGATAAAATCCCGCGTGTCGCTACTGGGGATTAGCAATTCACCCGATGCAGAGTTGCTGTACTGCGGCTCGTTGTCCTTAAAGGGGCTGGTACGTATGAACACGGTCAGCACTTTGGCTTGCTGCTGTTCTTTGCGAAGCTTCTCAGTGGCGCGGCTTGCGTATTCGCATACGGCCTCACGTAACAATTCAAATTGCGTTACCTTTACGCCAAATGAACGGCTACAGACGATTTGTTTCTTAGTTGGTGGGATCTCTTCAAGTTCAATGCACGACTCACCATTGAGCTCTCTGACGGTTCTCTCTAAAACCACTGAAAACTGTTCTCTGATGGCTCTAGGAGAGGCATTGGCTAGGTCTAAGGCTGTGGTGATACCCAACGCATTTAAACGCTTAGAAAGCCGTCTACCAACGCCCCAAACATCATCAACCGGAACTAATGCGAGCAATCGACGTTGCCGATCTGGATTGGTCAGGTCTACAACGCCCTGAGTGGCTGGATACTTTTTGGCGGCATGGTTTGCCAGTTTGGCGAGTGTTTTAGTCGGTGCAATGCCTACACAGACGGTGATCCCAATCCAGTGACCTATCCGCTCTCGCACTTGTTGTCCGAACTCGACAAGGGATATGGCAGACTCAATACCGGTTAAGTCCAAAAACGCTTCGTCAATGGAGTAAACCTCTACTCGTGGTGCCATCTCTTCCAAAGTGCGCATCACTCGACTGCTCAAATCTGCGTACAGCGCGTAATTGGACGAGAATGCCAAAATGCCATGGCGCTGCATTTCAGCTTTGATCTGAAAGACGGGTACGCCCATTTTTATACCGAGTAACTTAGCTTCACGTGAGCGTGCAACCACGCAGCCGTCATTGTTAGACAGCACCACAACCGGCGTATCTTTTAAATCAGGACGAAACAGCTTCTCACAACTGGCGTAAAAATTGTTGCAGTCCACCAAGGCAAATACAGGCATGGGATAGTCACGACTTGCGGCGCATGTTTCGCACCACATTGGTGACCACACCAAATATCTCTAACTCTGTCCCTTCAGGAATATGAATGGGCTCATACACCTGGTTTCTTGGGATCAGCATGACGCACGGCCTTAGTTGAAGCTCCTTTACCGTGAGTTCACCATGGATACCAGCGATGACAATGTCACCGTGTTCTGCTTGGACAGAGCGATCAACCACCAAAATATCATCTGGATGAATCCCGGCATCAATCATTGAATCACCTTCAACACGCACAAAGAACGTTGCAGCCGGTCGCTTGATACACAGTTCGTTAAGGTCGAGCGTTTGCTCAACATAATCCTGCGCTGGTGAGGGAAAACCAGCAGAAACACGTTCCATGAATAATGGTATACGAAGGCGCTTGGCTTTGATGAAGGCAAGTGCGCCGCTACGGCCTATCAGCGAGACACTCATGACGAACCTCGAAAAATCATAATTAATACTGTTTGTTTATACAGTATCTAATGCTATGCTGATTTCTACAAGTAAAATTGTAGGTAAAACTGTAGTTGTTCGAGTAAGACGTTGTGTCGTGGGTGATTTCTTTTTTGTGGTGAAAAGCTTGATGTGGGGATTGCTCGCCTTCGTCAAAGCCTGCAAGGCTTGGACAATACTGCTTCTGCCTACTGCTCTTGTTTCTGTTACTGATCCTGTTACTGCTACTGGTTAAAGCATGGGTTAGGTAACTGTCAGACAAGGCTTGTTGAACCCTTCGCAAAGGGTTTAGAAAGAGTTGGTAAAATTCTGCTTCGTATTGAATTTACTGGCTTAAAGCGAAGTAAGGAGCATCATTAAAATGCTCAGTCGAACTCAGTTCAAGCCTTTTGCAACCGTTTGAAAAGGGGGTGGCTAAGCCATACGTAAAGGGTATCGGTAAGGGTTACCTAAACGGTTTAGCTAAGGCTTTCTGAAAGGCTTAGTCAAAGCCTTCATACATGGGTTCACCCAGTAGAAAGATCAAAAAAAACGCTGAGGTATCCAAGGTGCATTTTGTACAACCTGTGGCACAGTGAAATAACCCAAAGCGAACAATAGAATTGAAGAGGAACCATCAATGACAAGAGCCCCAGCGCCATTTCCGCTAGAGCGCCTCGCGGATATCCCAGAAAGACCAGAAGATTTTAGATTGCTGGAACGCATTCCTTTAACGCGTGAACCGCAGTCTTGGCCACTTGAACTCTCTCCTGTGGTCGGTGATGAACAGCCAATGGTGCTGCTCGATACAGAGACGACCGGACTGTCTGCCGATGACGAGTCCATTATTGAGCTTGGCATGGTTAAGGTGCTTTACAGCCCTTCGGCTAAGAGGATTGTGTCGATTGTTGATGTGATCAGTCTTTATGAAGATCCCGGCAAGCCAATCCCTGAGCTGATTACCGAGTTAACCGGTATCACCGATGAAATGGTGCAAGGCCAGCGCATTGATGATTTACTGGTAGCGAGTTGGTTATCCGATGATCCGCTGGTGGTTGCACACAATGCACAGTTTGATCGTCCTTTCTTTGAAAATCGGTTTGGTGCATTAGGACATCTATCTTGGGCCTGTTCAGCCAGTGGCATAGATTGGAAGGCGCTGGGTTTTGAAAGTCGAAAGCTTGAGTACCTGCTGCTTCGCTTAGGTTGGTTCTATGAAGGACACCGAGCTGCAACCGATTGTTTGGCGATGGCCTGGTTGTTTCATTTGTTGCCCGAGTCCGTTGCAAACTTGTTGTCTGAAGCAGACAGGCGAACTGTGTTAGTTCGTGCGTTTGGTGCGCCGTTCGATGTAAAGGACTATCTAAAAGAGCGTGGTTACCGCTGGCATGACGGCGTAAAAGGTGCCAACAAACATTGGTGGCGCGAAATCAGCGAAGACGAGTTGCCGCAGGAACAAATTTACCTGGATGATTTGTACCATCGTGGCTCAGAACATGCCCACTATGACTACAAAGATGCCCGCAATCGATTTAAAGCTTTGTAGCTCTCTACAAGGTAAGCCTTGCATATTTAAAAACCTCTGGAAAATGGAAAGTGAACTCATGGTTTAACCAACAAGAGGAATCTTTCCATGTACCAAGACACCTACATTGAATACTGGGGCGAAATCTTCGTCTCTGCCCGCATCATTGAATTTGGCATCACGTTCGAGCGCTTTCTTAACGATCCATGGAAGCACTTGATGTCGTGTGGCCAAGAGTCTGCTCCAGACGCGATTGCTGAAGGGATGCTGCCATTGCTACCAGCCCAGGCAGAGGTTGCCAGGCGCATTCGGGAGAGTGAGCAACGGGCTCTGCTGTCTACAGAGTCGGACAAAGGGGTATCTCATCGCGGTAACATCGTGGTGCCACTGGTTCGGGTAGCACATTGATCACGGCTATCAGCATTGACACGAAACAAGGTCTTCAAGTCCATACCTGAGCGGCAATTGCAATCCAGATCAAAAAGTTGTCGCTTAATCTTCCCTACAAAATAATTTGTGATAGGATGATACCTAATAAAATTAATTAGGTTGAAGCCTATTCAGTGTTTTATGGCAATCTGTCCAGCTTCAACCAATAGAGATTGATTAGTCATTGAGGATAAAGAGCAGCCATGTGCCATGCCGTTCAATGTGATTACGCGATGTCGGTCCTTACTTTATAAACAGAGTTTTAAGAATCTGGTTGAATTGGATAAACAAGACGCATGACAAATGATGGTCTGAAACAAACGGTAGTGGCGAAGCCAGATAGGCTTTCGCAGATAGCGCAGTTGCCACAAGCAACCAGGGATCGCATTGCCCACATCGATTTCACCTTATTGTTTAAGGGAGAGGCGGTACGGGCGGATTTAGTCGATCGCTTCAGTATAGCCGCCGCACAAGCAACGAAAGACTTCACCATGTACAGAGAGCTTGCGCCAGGCAACATTGAGTATGACCAAAAGCTCAAGTTGCACAAGCGCGGTGAAGCATTTGAGCCCTTGTTCGACTACGACGTTGTGAGAACGCTGGCGACGATTAGCCAAGGGTACGGCGATGGCTTTACTGGAAAGGTAAAACCACCCCTTGCTTGTGAAGCGCCTTATCACCTTAACAAGCCGAGTTTATCGATAGTAGCGAAAGTCACCGAGGCCATACACAAAGGCAAAGCCTTGCGTATCACCTATGTATCGTTATCGAGTGGTGAAACCACGCGTGAAATTGTACCGCATACGCTGGTGGACAATGGCCTGCGTTGGCACGTTCGTGGTTTTGACCGCAAGCATGGTGAGTTCCGTGACTTTGTACTGACCCGAATTAAAGCAGCGGTTGTGCTTGAAGACTCTACGTTATCTGAGGCTGAACTTGAAACCCAAGACCGGCAATGGAACCGATTTGTAGAGCTTGAGTTAGTGCCGCATCCACGTATTGAGCACAGCGAAGCGATTGAACTGGATTATGGCATGACGGGTGGCGTGATGAAGGTCGAGATCAGAGCAGCAACCACTGGGTACTTGCTTCGGCTTTGGAATGTTGATTGCTCCAAAGAGGCTCTGCTAAAAACACCCGAATTCCATTTATGGCTAAAAAATTATCAAACTTTATACGGTGTCGGTAACCTTGCGATTGCGCCTGGTTTCGATAGCGTCACAGCATAGGGAAGAACATGAATAATTCAGAACAGCAGTTTTTAAAAGAACTCGATGGGAAGTTGTGGTCGGCAGCCGATCGGTTACGTAACAACCTCGATGCCGCCAACTATAAGCATGTAGTGCTAGGCATCATTTTCTTAAAGTACGTGTCAGACGCCTTTGAAGAGCGCCAACAAGAGTTACGTCAGTTGTTTACTCAAGACGATAGCGACGACAACATTTACTTCATGCCTCGTGAAGATTACGACTCTGATGAAGAATACAACGATGCGGTCAATGCAGAATTAGAGCTACACGAATATTACCAAGAGAAAAACGTTTTCTGGGTGCCAAAACAGTCACGCTGGGAATTTCTTAAGAGTACAGCGGCGCTGCCTATTGGTACAGAAATTGAGATTCAAGCAGCCGGGCCTAATGGCGAAAAAGAAGTCTTTAAACTTAGCTCAATTTCTAAACTCATCGACAATGCATTAGAAGCAATCGAAACCTATAAAATCGACGACAAGCTGGCCAACCCCAAGCTAAAAGGGGTTCTGCCTCGCATCAGCCGTTATGAGGTAGATAATCACAACCTTACTGAGTTGATTAACCGCTTCTCTGATACCAGCTTCCGTAACCCAGAGTACAACGGCGAAAAGCTCGATCTACACAGCAAAGATATTTTGGGCCATGTCTACGAATATTTCTTGGGCCAATTCGCTTTAGCTGAAGGCAAACAAGGCGGCCAGTATTACATAATGTCATCTACGTTTTTATCGAGCAAATGCCACCTGAAAACCGCCGCCTAAACTGTTACCTATATTTGGCTAGAAACTACCTCTAATATCATCTCAGTAAATCACTTTTCGAGTACGTTGAAGAATTAGCGGATCTCCCTTGCTAAAATTGTGGCTGCCTTTAACAATACTTCTCGCTCCTCAGATATTTCTTCCAACCTAGATTCCAGCTTTTTCATTAAGAACTTACTCTTTGAGTTGTTTTTCTCCTCTCTTTTTAACTTTATCCACCGATACAGAGTGCTTGAGGAAATACCCAATTCTCTAGCTACTTCCGGAACTCTTTGTTCACGGTTCATTATTTTTTTAATCGCCAGATCTTTTGTATCTTGCGCATATGGCTTATTCACAGAGTGTTACTCATTATTAAACTTAGTATTCCTAAGTATACATGATAGGATAAAACTTAGAGAATCTAAGTATTATAAATTTACTTTTGAATATTCATTGGAATTCATTAACCCATTGCCATACAGGCTTAAAGAAGCTCGGCTACGATCAAAACTTTCTCAGAAGTCGCTGGGAATTAAGATTGGTCTTGAGCCCAGTTCGGCGAGTGGGCGTATGAACCATTATGAAAAAGGTAGGCATACTCCGGATTTACAAACTTTAAAACGAATAGCTGAAGAGCTGGATGTGCCGCTTAATTATTTCTTTTGCGAAACGGAGGAAATGGCCAATTTTGTGGTTATGTTGCATCAATTACCAAAAGAAAAAAGAGATAAGATCCTTGCAATAATGAGTGAAGAAATTGACTCGAAAGTCTAATCTAGTTTAGCGTTGGCCGCGCATCACTCATTCAAATACATTTCCGCCATATCATCTAATTTGGCTTTTACTTCTTTCCAATTCGGCATTACTTGGGTTAACAAACGCCAGAATCTTTCGCTGTGGTTGTGCTCAGCTATATGGCAAAGCTCATGTAATATCACGTAATCAATACATTCTTTAGGCGCTTTAACAAGGTGCGGATTGAGCATCAAGTTGCCTTTAGTTGAACAGCTTCCCCATTGCTTTTTCATTGCCATTACACGAAATGAAGGAATGCCTGTTACCCAAATGGCCTTTGGAAGTAATTCAGCTAGTCGCTCATGAAAAATTGCTTTTGCTTTGTGTTGATACCATTTGTCGATTAGCGGTTTAATTTTCACCAAACGATCATCAATATCTTTACTAGCTTCATGCTTGATTGTTACGTTCAACTTGCCACGGCTTAGTTTTACGTTAGGTACTTGCCCAGCATCATTAATAATTTTTAAGACATAGCGCTTACCGAGGTAAAACTGAGTTTCGCCACTCACATAACGCTTAGGTAAAACGGTATCTTTTTGTTTAGCAAATTCATCAATGCTTTGCCAAACCCATCTGGCACGCTTATAAACGGCTTCCTGAATAGCCTCATCACAGGCATCATGAGGCACAGTAACTACAACACGTTGGTCAGGGTGAACCTTAATAGTTACCTTGCGTGCTGTTTTTTTAGCATCATCAGCAGGCTTGGTGTTACGAATAACATCATAGTGAATGGTGTCGTTACCATAGGTAAAAACACCACGTTCATTGGTTGTTGGTCGGCTTTCTTTTCCGCAAATTGCGGCAGAGACAGCTTGCTTATTCACTTTCATTAGCCTCTTGATAAGCCGAGTCGAGTGATCTTGAGTACTTCTTCAATTAGCTTTTGCGCGTTATCAAGGCCAAGTTCAGCAAATAACATAGGTAATAACTTCATGTGGATTGCATTTTCAATTTCCGCATGATTAATGGAATACTCAGCAACAGCCGTATTGACTACATCATCAATACTAAATGCCAAGGCAACCAACTTATCATTGTCCAATGATTTTTCAGTTAAGAAGTCAGCATCAAATAGATGCTTGAATAAGCCAAAGTAAGCTTGGGCATGTTTATTCAACTTGCCTGAGTCATCCATAAACTCATCAGGCATATCTACTATCTGTCGCTCTTTTACTTCCTGTTCAAAATCCGCGAAGAGGATGTATTGCTTTACGGGCGCATCGAACATCGCTTTGGCATCTTCAATCGCCTTTTTAAGCATTTTAGAAAAATACTCTTGAGCATAAGGATCATCAGCTAAGTCTTGCTCAATCATCTTAGTTATTCGACCTGTGATTTTATCGGTCTGGTTACGAGCTTCGTCATCGCTCATATCCTGTGGCTTAACGTCTTTTCCTAAATTACCGACCAAATAGGCACCGTTAGGCTCTTTAACTTCAATACCAGCAATATGCTTGTCTAGGAGGCTACGAATATCTTCTGCGTATTCATCATAATTAATGGTTTCGTCAGCATCTTCACGAACTTGTTTACGCAAATCGACAAAGGCTTTTAGGTCACGTTTGTACAAGTCACGCTTATTATCAAAAGACTTATCTTCAAAGTAAGTTGCCGATTGCAGGGCTACTTTCATACAGTTTGAAAATACGGTCAGTACCGAATAAAAGTCATCACGCTTTTTAAGATTTGTATCAACAAGCTTACCATCGACATCTTGCACCTTTGGCGCTAATGCTTGGCGAAGTGCTGGGCCATCTTGCTTGTTTTTAACGCCATCAAATATTGCCCATAAATCGCTATGCAGCCCTGGAAGCTTTTTGTATTCCGTGTCCATGCGGTTATACAAACCTTTCAGATCATCAATGTCAAAGCCGCCTTGGGTACGCTCAGCAAGGTCTTGATACTTTTCAATGGTGGTATCAAGCTCTTTTAAAATACCTCGATAATCGATTAAGTAACCAAACTGTTTTTTACTATGCAATCGGTTAACACGGGCAATAGCTTGTATTAGGTTGTGCTCTTTTAAAGGCTTATCGATATAAAGCACCGTATTCTTTGGCTCGTCAAAGCCTGTCAGGAGCTTATCAACTACGATCATGATGTCTGGGCCATCATCTCTACCAAAGTCTTCAATAATGGCTTTGGTGTAGGCTTTTTCGTCCATTTTATTAACGTTTGCCTTCCACCAATTTTGTACGATGTCCTTACTTTCTTGATCAACCGCCTCGTGTCCCTCACGAGTATCTGGAGCCGACATCGCAACCACCGATGTTACCGTGCCTATTTTATCTAATGCCTTTTTATAACGAATAGCAGAAGCTTTGGAGTCACATGCTAATTGGCCCTTTAATCCTTGCTGTTTAAAGTTCTGGAAGTGGTCGGCAATATCATATGCGATTAATTCAATTCGACCTTCGGTTTGGTATATCTGGCCTTTTTGAGAAAACTTCTTCTTCAGATCAGTTTTTTGTTTGTCAGTTAGTTTACTGGTACTGCGTTCAAACCAAGCATCAATGGCTTTGTCATTAACGTTCAGCTCTGGAATGCGTTCTTCGTATAACAGAGGGGTAACGGTTTTATCTTCAACCGCTTGTTGCATGGTGTAAGAGTGGATGATCTTTCCGAATTTGTTTTCAGTCTTATCGTCTTTTAACAGTGGCGTACCCGTAAAAGCAATATAGGCCGCTTTAGGCAGCGTCTGCTGCATACGGATATTATTTTCACCGTTCTGGCTACGGTGGCCTTCATCCACAAGTACAATAATGTTTGGGCTGTCGTTGTAGCATTCTTTATATTTGATGGCTGAGCCAAACTTATTTATGATGGAGAAGATAACTCGCTCATTTCCTTTACCAATTTGTTCCGCTAAACGCTTTCCAGTCGTTGCCATAGCATCTTTTTTATCTCGGTCAGTTAATACACCACCAGATGCAAAGGTGCGGCTTAGCTGATCTTCCAAGTCCACACGGTCTGTAACTATGATCACACGGCATTGTGCAAGCTCTTCAAGCCATATAAGCGCTTTTGATAAAAACACCATAGTAAATGACTTGCCGCTACCTGTGGTGTGCCAAATAACACCACCTTCACGAGCACCTGAGTCATCAAAGGTGTTAATTCGCTCAATAAGTGCTTTTATGCCAAATACCTGCTGGTATCGAGCTACAATCTTGCCAGCTTTTTTATCAAACAAGGTAAACAGGCGAGTCATATCAAGCAGGCGCTCAGGGCGCAACAAGCTGACAATAAGCCTATCTTGATCAGTGACGGTTAAGTCACCAGCGGCTAGAAGTGACAGGTAATCATCTTTCGCTTTGGCGGGACGATGATTAAACAGCTTATTTAATTGTTCATCGCTCAGTTTATGATTTTTTAACCTGACAAATTCCGCTTCAGGTATTTGTTCTTCCTTCCACTTCGCCCAGAATTTTTCTGGTGTGCCACACGTTGCATACAAGCCGTCATGCCCATTTACTGCTAATAGCAATTGGCTATAAGCATATAAATGAGGAACTTCAGCCTGACCTTGATTCCGAATATGCTGCGAAATCGCCTCAGCGTTGGTTGATTTACCTTCTTTATTGGAATCAGGACGTTTCGCCTCAATCACTACTAATGGCAAACCATTCACAAAACACACAATATCGGGAATTCGATTGCCAGTGCCTTCGGCATTTTGAACCACTAATTCTTCAGTAAAATGGAATTGGTTATTATCAATATTGTGCCAATCAATAAGCTTAATGGTGGGGGAGGCTTTTTTGCCATCTATAAATTCAGTAACGCTAACACCATACATAAGCGCATTGTAGATTTTCTCATTAGCCGCTTTTAACCCTAAGTTCATAGCAGGGTTTAGCTCATGCATCACTTTATCAATTGCAGCCTCTGACAATGTATGTTGCTTACCTGCAAATGAGAACGTTTGCTTCGCTAAAAAAGTACGCATAACAGATAACAAAATAACCTGATGAGTGCTTTTCTTTTCACTCGCTAGAGTATTACCGCGTAGCGCTTCGCATTCACTTGGTGGAATGAAAGTGTAATTCAATTTGGCTAATAGGTTTAGTGCTGGTATTTTTGCGCTGAATTCTTCTTGAAAGTTAACAGAACCGTTCCTCATGAGTTGACTCCTTCTGTTTGAATGAATTTACAAACATGAGTCATAATTGCGTCTGTATTTAGCAAAACAATAATTACCATCACTATTAAGGAAATCCAAAAAGTTAGAGGTACTTTATCCCTAAAAAAGCCGAATTTCCTTTGTTCATCTATCCAAGCAATTTGCTGTTCCCAAAAGAATTTATAGTGGGCGAACCAAGTTGCAAACATAATGTGGTTTGACGCACAGCTATTGTTATATCGCTGTTCAATGTCATTAAGTTTGCTTGCTATATCTGGAGTATTCGGGGATTGAGATTTAGCGTCCGACATTAAATGTTTGAGTTCATTGAACAGACCAGTTAATGCATTACCTTTTTCGTCGTATATCTCTTTATCCCCATTTTTCATGGAAATATAAAGTCCAATAAGTCCAAGTACTAAAAGTGTGCAAGACATGAATTTTGTCGAAAGGCTAGAGAACGCTAACGCATAAATACCAAAAGCCATTGAAAAAAAGCTAATTAAGCCGGGTAGTCTTTCTATCATTTCATAGCTAGCGAAATGTAGCTTAGCTGAGTAACCAACGTTATAAGCTGTTTCAGCAATGTGCTTTTTCAAATTATTAATATCCATTTTTTCTCCTATTGAATCGGCACGTCAATTCTGTCTTTCGCCACTACCACATCGTTTTGAATGGCGTAACATTCAACAATATGCTCGCCATTAAAGTCAGTCTTTTCTTCTTTATTTCTAAAGCCATTATCGATCACAATATCGCCACGGATACAATCACGCCTCTCCGCTTCCGTACCCCGATTCAAAACTTTCCACTTCAATATGAAATCTCCGGGCACATTGATATCAGCTACATAAAACTTCAATTTTTTCTTTGCTTGTAATTTTAATTTTTTAGCCAACATCGTTCTTAATAAAGCTTCTCTAAATCCATTCTGTGACACTTCGCATTCAAGAGTTAAGTTGTATCTGATGTCTACACTGTAAGAATCCTCAATAAATTGCTCGGTATTTCTATAGTTATAAGCTGAGGATTTACTCTCTTGAATTGCTGCGGCAGGGAATGGTCTTCCAAATATTTTTTTCCACTTTTTGTTAGCTGATGATTTACCAGCGTCTATAGCTTTTAACGAGTCTTCATATGCTATTTTCGCTTTTCGCTGAAAATTTGCTTTAACGTTTACTCTTTGGTTGCTACCAAGAGCCAGATAATAATCTTTAGTAGGTTCTTCAGATAAATACTTGAAAAAGTCTCTGCACATCCAGTCATAGAAAGCTGTGGACCGATTATCGTAATCAGAAGAATACTTCAGAAAATTATATGCTAGTGTATCGATAAGTAGACCACCCATACCAACACCGCTTTTGTTTTTCCATGCTCTAGCCATTTTGCAGAGCTTACGTAGATTCTTATTCTTTTGATCCACGAACTCTTTCATAGCCTTTATTTCTTCACGAGGCTTTGTAACTTTCCAGCTACCACCATTGTAGGTGTCAGGGTATTTAAAGCTGCCATCTTCTTGCTCAAACACAGGTTGAACTTCGACCATAAAACCACTGTAGATAACTTGAACTACTAATCGGTCCTTTTTAACGGTAGTTCTAGGATATCTAGCGGAAATGGCATCTTTTGTATCATCCAACAACTTAGATTGTTTACCGTCTTTGTAATCATTCCATCTTGATGCTGGCATAATGTAAAGCATGTCAAGGTCTGAAATGCCTTTTATGCCTGTCCAGCGCCCATATGAACCGACCTGTAAGCTATTTGCTGTTTTGGATTCGGTATCGCGAAATTTCTTATTTAACGCTGATGTTATTTCTTCGTACTTTGAAGTAATAGAAGCAGCATTATCAATTTTTAAATTTGCTAAAAAATCGGTAAACATTTCAGTTGTTGTCATTGATATTCCCTTATCTAAATCTTAACTCTGCGCTTGCCAGTTAACAGTTGCTGCATCAGCGCTTTTTTTTCTTCTTTGAGATCAGCAAGCTGTTTTTCTAAGAGAGAGATTTCTTGATCAGCGTTGCCTAAAACACCGACGATTTTTGTTTGTTCTGCAATTGGTGGCAGATTAATCGGTATCAATAACATGTCACTTTTATTAAGTTTTGCTCTAGTGCCACCATTAATGAAAGCTAATATATTTTTATGCACTAACGAATAATATAACCATTCATTCAGTGAATTATTTTTCGCCTTAAGTATGTGTGCGTGGTTGTTTACCCATGATTTGCCATAGGAAATATTTGCAATTGGTCGATGGGAAAACTCATCAAAATATCCACCATCCTCTGCCAACAATACTATTGTTTCATCAAAAATATGTTCATTTACATAATCGACGATTCCATTTGCACCCCAGTAAGGGATTTCTCCCTGCATTTCTTGTCTTTGAGATGAATTGAGAGGGACTCTTTTATTATCTAAACAAGTCGCACATTCTTTTAACTTAACCTCTTCCCACTCCCCCTCAAACGGTTTACCTGATTCATCAAGTAGGCGCTTTTTCCCAGTGAGCAGTTGTTGCATTAAGGCTTTTTTCTGCTGTTTGCTGTTGTTGATTAGGCGCTCGGTGCTGCTAATCGCTTTATCCCAAGTGGATAAGATTTTGGCGATTTTTCGTTGTTCATCATACGGAGGAAGAAGAAACTTATAAGAAAAGAGTTCAGCCAAAGTAATCGAAACTTGGTTAGCGTTTCCTCTTACAAGAGTCGAAATAAAATAAATAAATCGGCTCTTTGTTAACATTGAAAACAGATAGTCATTTGTTATGACATTTGGCTTTGGACTAACTTTGACTAAATTCTGATTTAGTAACGCTCCATTGTCTTGCTTTCGCAATTTAACAGCTTTCCCTACCATAGAGTCTAATAGGTGTGGTCTCGATCCTACAGTCGATAGGATAATGTCGTCTTCTCTTAATTTATAATTAGCCAAAGATTCAGATGCATCTTCAGCTAGATAAACAGGGGACTTATCATGAATACTATTTCTGGAAGTGTCAGAAATACGGATTATTCTAATGCCATCTTTTTTGTATGATTCTGATTTAAATGCATAACCTTTTTGATGCTTAATCACATCACCAAGCTTTGTTTCATTCCATCCATTAGGCACCATAACCCAACTCCTTTAAGTAGCCTTCCATTTCCGTTTCAAGGGTTTGCAGTTCATTTTTAAGTTGAACACGTTCAGTGCGTACTGCTACTAAATCAATCTCTGCCTCTTCTTCAAAAGTATCAACGTAACGAGGAATGTTTAGGTTAAAGTCGTTCTCTTTGATTTCTTCAAAACTGGCTAGGTAGGCGTATTTATCAACGCTTTCACGAGCCTTGTAGGTGTCGATGATTTTTTGAATATTTTCGTCAGTTAGCTGATTTTGGTTTTTGCCTGATTTGAACTCACGGCTGGCATCAATAAACAATACGTTTTTGTCTGTTTTGTGTTTTTTAAATATCAAAATGGCGGCTGGAATGCCTGTGCCAAAAAACAGCTTTTCTGGTAGGCCAATCACGGTGTCTAGCAAGTTTTCTTCAATCAGTTGTTGACGAATTTTGCCTTCGCTCGATGCTCTAAATAGCACACCATGCGGTACTACCACCCCCATGCGGCCTGTTTCGGGTTTTAATGTTTCAATCATATGACTGATAAACGCATAATCACCCTTGGTTTTCGGTGGAATGCCACGTCTAAATCGCCCATAAGGGTCGTTGCTGGCATCATCATGGCCCCACTTATCTAATGAAAATGGGGGGTTGGCTGTAACTACATCAAAGTGCAATAAGCCGTTTCCGTCTTTATCTTTTAGTAGCGGATTACGAATGGTGTCGCCCCATTCAATGCGGTGGTTGTCTTCACCATGTAGGAACATGTTCATTTTGGCTAGCGCCCAAGTCGAACCTATCGCTTCTTGTCCAAATAATGCGTATTTTTTGGAGCCAGAGTTTTTACGGACCATAGCGCCACATTTAAGAAGCAGTGAGCCACTTCCTGTACACGGATCGCAGATTTGGTCGCCTTCAACTGGCTCTAAAACCGTTGCTAAAAGAGTCGAAACTTCGGGTGGGGTATAGTATTCACCAGCGGTAGCGCCACTGCCAGCCGCAAAGTGTTTGATCAGGTACTCATAGGCATTACCGATGATATCTAAGCTACCCACTCGCTCAGAACTTAAATCAAGAATGTCTTTACCAAAATCTTCAAGTAGGTGACGAAGTAAGTCGTTCTTTTGTTTTTCTTGGCCTAGGCGGTCAGTGTTAAAGCTGATGTCTTGGAATACGTTTTTAAGCTTGCTGCCGTTGGCTTCTTCAATAGCATGAAGGGCTTTATCGATGCGCTCACCATTGCCAGCTTCATAACGCTTTTCATATAAATCCCAGAAACTAGCGCCTTCTGGCAGTACAAAGCGCTGTTTCGACATCATGGCGTGAATAAGCTCAGGGTTATCACCATACTGCGCAACTAATTTGTTGTATTCGTCTTTATAAACATCAGAGATGTACTTTAAAAACAGCATGGTGAGGATGAAGTCTTTATAGGTATCGGCACTGATAACGCCACGGAAGGTGTCACAAGCGGCCCATACCGCTTTGTTGATATCGTCCTGATTGATTTGAACATTGTTTTTCATGTGTTTCTATTCCCAAATTTGGTTTAATTTTTCTTCGGCTATTCAGTAATCAAATGCCTAGCTCTTGCAATGCGATGGCTTCTAATTGTTGTTGCCGATTTTGTATTAACTTTTTCAGTGTCTTTTGCTCATTTACGCCACATTGATGTAGTGCAGTGAGCCGGTTTTGCTTTTCAATCTCTAGTAGCTTAATTGGTACGCTTTCTAAAACCTGCCTTCGAATACTCAAATACATAGAACCTTCAGCGGTTGTTTTAAAATAGCGTTGTGCAGGTTGTTGATTTAATTGCCAACACAGAAAGTTAGGTGAAATTAAAGCACGATATTCAGGCTTCAATCGCACTAGAAAAAAGTGAGGCGAGCAGACCGTTTGCTCTTTTATATTTTCAACTAGAACACAGTGGTGTTTTGCACCTTTTGCTACAAATAGCACATCTCCGTTTTGTAACCAGTCGGGTTGCTTTTTAGTTTTTAAGTGAGTTTTAACAATACTATCGTGGTTAATTTCGCCCGTTATTTCAGTATCCCTAACCTGGATGACATTGACTGTCCCATCCGCGTATTGCTTGATTGAGCCTCTGAATGGATGCCCCAAGCGAATATCAGCGAGTTCATGGAGTAGTAAGCTCTGTGCAACGTGCTTTGTTTGCGCTTTCATAAGGTCTCAGTTTTACCTTTACCAACACTTTTCATCTTCTAAAAGCTTTCAAAAACGCGTGGCTTGATTGCTCTAAGTTGCGCAGCTTTTTGTCTCTGATGAAAGCTTCATTCATCTTGCAATGGTGGATTATCTTAAAGCATACGTCAATTTATTTTTGCAGTAACGGAATGCTGCAATTTTGCGTTTGACTAAAGCAAAAATCACCGCTATATTTTTTGCAGTATTTAAATGGAGCAGTTTATTTGAGTGTAATCTACCCTAATATTGTTAATCGAACCGTTAATCTAGGTAGTCTGCCTTACATTTCTGATGTTAATGATCACGGTTATCGCGAAGTTATGTTTCACGAGGACCGTTTTATTGAGCGTTTCCCAAGAGTGTTATCGCTTAATAGGCTACAGGATGCTCTTGAAATAAATTTGTTCCTTGAGCACAGGTATAAAGGTTTATTCATGCCCCCTAAACGAGGCGGAAACAAGAATCCACTTGGTGGTGTGTCACTTGTAACCGTGCAGTCGTTAGCGAATTCTATGAGTTTATTCTTGCAATGGGTTGAGAAGAATAATGTGGACTGGCAAGAGGTTTATGCTGTGAGTGACAGCGATAAAGCAAAATACTGGTTGCCTATTTATCGGTATCGCAAGCATCTTATAGAACAAGTGATTTCGAAGGGTATTGAGCGAGATACTGCAAACCTGTACATCAACCATGTGAGGCAGTTTTACGAGTGGGCAAGAAAGCAAAATAGAATTGATAAAGTGCCATTCAAATACAAAACCAAGATTATTAAGAAAAAGCGTAAGGACGGCGGTTTAGACTTGCTATTTACCGATTACGGTAGCGATGAAAAAGGATTTACCATTACCACCACTGACTTACTTATCCCTAAAAAGTACAAGCAAAAGAAACCAGGTGATGCAGATTTATCGCCTTATAGCAAAGAGGAACTTAAGCTGCTCTATGCTAGCAGGGAGCTCGCAAAGCAAGGTACTAGATTGCGAGTGGATTTAGCAGTGCAATGCGGCTTACGTGCAGAAGAAATAGCCACTTTTAGTGCTAGTCATGTTGTTGACCCTGCCTTGGAAAATAAACCTATTTACTACGTAACTATCATTGGGAAGTATGATAAAGAGCGCTCAATAATGATGTCAAAAGGATTGATGGCATCACTTTGGCAATACCGCAATGGAAATGAACACCAAGACAGATTAGCTAAGTGGCAGCTTGAACATGGTAACTGTGATGATGCACCACTGTTTATTAACCGGTCTGGTGATTTCATGTCTCGTAAATCTATAGGCAATGTGATCTCGAAAGTGCGACAAGAATTGGCACCATTAGGTAAATCACTTAAGCGAGATTTTCATGATTTACGCTCAACATTTGCCACCAACCTAGCGGGCTTTCTTATCCACAAAAATCTACCCATTGGCTTTGTTCAATACAAGTTGATGCAGTTGATGGGCCATGCAGATTTTTCAACGACTCAAAAGTACATCAATTTCGCTCGATCATTAACGTTTGATAAGCAAATGGCAAGTTGGGTAGATAAGTTATTTGGAGAACTTGTTGAGCCTTTACAAGAAGTGGCATTTAACCCTGATTTTTCAGGAGAAGTAAATGCTTAATGGTGTTCTAAACTTCTCTCGCTTAGAAACTCAGTTGAGTGACAATATGACTGCTGAAAGCAGTAAGCGCGTAAAATTACATATCCAATTTTTTAAACGAATACTGATGCGATATGAAATTTTACATAGTCATTGTCATAGGCTGGTTGAGGACATTAACTCGTTAATCGATAGGGATTATTGGCTCAAGTTAGAGGTAAAGGCAGGTTATCTTGAGCCTAAAGATGACGTCCTATTTAGACGTTGCTTATTTCATTTTGCCAGTACGATAAGTGAAGTAAAATCCAGACCCAGTAGTGTATTTGTTTTTGATACTAACATTGATCTATTAAATTGGTATCGAAAAAACTTCGAGTTAGGAAGTGACTTACATGAGGCTTTAACTAACTGGAACTTGGAGTCTGGTTTAGCTGGTAGTACAACTAGGTTCAATGCACAGAAAGCGCTAATGTGCTTACATCTGTTGTTTGATAAAGCACCGAAACTAGCTGATTTAATATCAAGGCATGGTTTAAGTTGGTTTAAATCTAGTCAGCACTTTAAAAATGTCTTTCATGAACACCCAATAGAAGATCGGAACAAAGTTCTTCAATCAGCTTTACTTTCAGTGCTTAGAGTAAATTACCCAAAGCGCTTTTCAACAGTCAAAATTGCAATCAACAGAAAGTCTATTGACGTAACTGATTTAGCACAGTCAGAACCGGTTTTAATCAAACAACTTCAGGCCGTTGCAGATTCTGAAAAGTTTAAGGGTGACTTAGAGCATAGCATTGAGGCTATGACCAGACGGTTTTTAGCTATTGTTACTAGTATCCGTCGGTTTTCTGAGGAAAAACCTAATGCATTCAAAGAGCATGGACTCGATAACTTTAAGGCAAATAATTTTTCGCTATTGAAAGAAGCTAAAGCTGCCTTAAGAAAAGACCAGTTTTCAGAGCTTTTACTATTGGTAGAGCAACATTTAGGCGAGAAGATACACCGTCATGACTATATCGCTCATTTATTGCCGTTTTATTTTAAACGATACGAAAGTTTCCGATGCATCGACTATAGTGAGGTTGCTTTAACTTGTCCTAGTTTGATGCTCGAAATTGAGCAGTTGCACCGATCAGAAATAGCGTTATTGCCTGAAAAAAATTATAACATCGAAACTCTCCATACTAGATTTTCTAAACTCAAGCGCCTGATAGTTAATTATCTGATTCCAAATTATAAAAAAGAAGTTTTAGAGCATGGGTTTCTATGTTTAGGCATGAACCAGAGCTCTATCCAAAAATCTATATTTGAGCAACTACAAAGTGCAGTTAAAAGTAAATCTATAAGTATTCGTAGTGGTGCATCATATACGGAAACAATGCGATGGCTTATGACTATTACAGGCCAAGAGACGATAGAAGCTTTTAAAATATCTTACAAAAAGCATCAGCGTCACGCTAGAAGGTTAAGAATTGAAGACTTATACAGCGACAGTGAGTTGAGAGAACTCATATTCTTTATTGAGAAAGGGATTAATGAGGCTCAGAACTCCAAGCAGTTACTGGCCTTATACTTCGCTCGAATTCAAATTAAAAGCTGCTGGAACACATCACCAATGGTTGATATTGAATTGAGTGATATTACCGATGTAGCCCTACCGACTGCTCAAAAAAGTATAACCTTACTGCTGCAAAAGCCAAGAAAAGGGTATGACATTGATACTTACTCTTTGGATGGACGAACTGTAAATAGCGTAATGCGTGATATTTTATTTGTTAGAGATACTATTACTAAAGATTACCGACATCTCGCAACTCCTGCTGTGCAACCGTTCTTATTCATTACCAAAGATAAAACAAATGTGAGCCGAATCAAAAGTGGAACCATTGTTTCATACATCAAGACGTTATTGAAAAGGTTAGGATGCCGCGTTGCATATAACTCTATGCGGATTCGAAAAAGTGGTGCTAACCATATTTATCGCGATGTGGCTAAGCAAATGCGAGCTTATGAGGCAGTGAATTTGCATACGTTTGATACTTTCATCAAACATTATCAGCGAATTAGTGAGCAAAAGTCTCAAGAAACGTTACACACAGCAGTTGATGTGATGCAACGTTACTTTACTGGCAGAGAAATAGATTCTGAGATCCGAGTACTAATGGTAGATGATGGTAGCACACAAAAAACACCTTCTGGACAGTGCTCATCGCGTGGTAATGATGAAGAAGCTAAGCAATATAATAAAACGCACCGACATCTTCAACAGTCAAAAAGCAACGCATGGTGTAGCGACTTTCTAGCTTGCATTTGGTGCAAACACTTTAGAACAGTTGCTGATCCTGAGCATGTATGGCAGCTATTAAGTTATAAAAAATATGTGCTTTCGGAGATGTCCGCCAGTATTTCTGATATTGATAACAACGAATTTCAGAGAGAAGCAATAAACGCATTACAACAAAGAGTTGACGACATTCTAGTTCAAGTAGCTAAAAGAAGTCAGAGTGCACTGAATAAAGGTGAGGAGCTACTGATGAATAAAGGTATGCACCCGTTTTGGGAGTTTGCAATTACATCAGCTAACAGCTTGAGGGGGATAAATGTCTGACACTTTCACTGCTATAAATCATTGTTTGAAAGTTGACGGTCTCATCCACTTACTCCCTTATGATGAGAAGCGGGTAGAATTACTTTCTTCAATAATGCTATGGAATTTTATACGCCTAAATAAGGAACAAAAAACACTTTTTGGTGACGACTCTTGGCTTTCTGAAGGTAATAAACTATCGGTTACCTTTAATGGCGTCGGGGTGGAATTTCAATACCAACTGAAAGCTTTAACACTTGGTATGTATACTCAAGGGTCAGGGCAAGGGATGGACCCCCTTAGCTGGGAGACTATTCGAAGAAATATCAGTAATTTGAAGCGCCTTGCTAAATGGCTTGAGGGGTATGGTATTAAGAGTTTTACTGTATTGGGCTCCCTACCAGAACTTCGTTTACGGAACATAATTATTGAACTCGTACGAGTCTCTAACTTGCAGAAGCACCCTTCGTTTGCTCAATCATTGCTAACAGCTATTTACTGGTTGAAACGATATTCTGTGATTAAAAATGAGCTGTTTTTTGACTTAACCAATGAATATCTTATGCCATATACTTTGCTTAAAAAACAGCGCAGAAACAAGCATTCAATCATCCCAATACAAGTCATGAAGCAAGCGCTAAAACTATGTGAAGTGCATCTTAATGCCGCTGAGCAAATTATAGATGATTGGTACTTGCTTCAGACACAACTCAATAATTCTATTTCTACGCTACCAAAAACAGATTTTAAAAATTCGACTCATATAGATGGGCTGAGTAATTATGAGTCATCGTGGCTAAACGAAAATCACGAAGCAATAAAAAATCTTCGTAAATATACGTTTGTTTTAGTAATTAGTTATACAGGAATGCGTTATAACGAAGCTTTGGCACTTAACGATGATGCAGCTATTGAACGTAATGGCAAATATTTCATAAAGTCCTTTTTATCTAAAACTACTGATGAAATACAATGTTTAGAGTGGATAACCAATGAAGTTACCTACCGCGCTGTAAATCTACTCTCAAAGGTTTGCTCTATCTATCGCCAAAGAGCAGAATTACTTCTAAGGCATCATAGCGATGTGTTACCAACCAAAAGAGCTATTAACCTAGAGTTTGGACTCAAGTCTAAAACTCTATTTGGAACAATACCTCACAAAAAAGCGTGTGAATTTTCTTTAAATACTAAACTTGGGAAAAGTTCATTCAATAATTTTAATAAGCTTTTTAGTATACGCCTTAGTCAACAAGATGTTTCAGAGTTGGAGCGTATGGACTGTAATTATCAATCAGTTGGCTCAAACCATAGAAATTTCAAAAAGCCTTACGCAGTGGGTGACTTGTTTAATTTCACCGCTCATCAATTTAGGCATACATTCGCTTGGTTTATCGTTGCTAACCGTCTCGGCGATCTAGATGACATTAAATATCAATATAAACACCTCGAAAATATGATGACATTGGTTTATAGCCAGCGAGGCTATGAGTCTATGGAGGAATTGATTGGACTAACTGATAGTTTCTCAGAATTCATGATTTCACAAGCGATGGAAGATATGGTTATCGCAGCCAATAATGGCAGATTAGCAGGAAAAGGCGGCCAAAATTTTATAGCCAAGTTGTCAGAAATTCTTGCTGATGACCTAACCACTGGGAACGCGCCACATTTTAAAAATATGGAAGAGTTGATAACATTTGCTGCTAAGCATACCAATAATTTCAGGGGTGTATCACATGGCTATTGCACTAAGGGTGGGGAGTGCAAGGTTCGAAATGCCGCAGATCCGAGTCACTGTGTAAATTGTGATAGCTACATAGCAACACCAAGACACTTGCCGCATTGGCTGGTTGTTAAAAAGCGATGTGAATCCCAACTAGCTACATTTGAGAAGTTTCCGGTAGAAATAAAGCAGAGATTTAACGCTTTTAGTACAGCATTAAATGACAACCTTGAAGCCGCTAATATCATCATTGACCAGTTAACGATAAAAGTGAAGGAAGCCTAATATGAGTGAATCAGTTGAGATCACAATGGCTGACAAAATTGATAAGGCCTTGTCGGAAATGGCAGCCAATAACGAAAAAATTAATGTTAGCCAAGTAGCGAAAAGATTAGGTGTTTCAAACTCTGCAATCTACAAGTTCAACCCTGAGAAAATCCCAGATATTAAGACTGCGCAAAAACGTCAGAAACATAAAGCTGAGTCAATTACGTTAGGCACAGAAAATGAAAAGCTTAAGAAAGAAATTAAGTCATTGAAAATTTTAAACAGTCAACACAAAGCATTAGCTGATGAGTACAAAGTTAAGAATGAGTCGTTGTGGGAACATATTCAGCAAATTTACAACATGTACGATGAAGTGTTAGCTGAGCGAAATAATTTTGCAGAAAGGCTTAAGCACCTAGGCTAAAATTGAGTAATCTTAATAGCCAAACAAAGATATTCAGTAAAAAGCATATTTTACTTTACAGTATTATCTACTAGGATTTTATTAGCTTTAGCGGTGCGTATGTACTTCTTGAGGCTTTTTTTGAAAGTAAGCTAATACTTTTTTAAATTTAAAATTAGGATCAGGGAAGATGAAAATAACAAAAGTAACTATAAATAATTTTAGGTCAATCGAAAGTGCGGTTTTCGACTTTAACGATTTCAATGTCTTTGTAGGCCAAAACAATGCCGGTAAGACAAATCTTTTTGAAGCTGTAGAGTGGTTCTTCAAAGGTTTACCAAAGGGTAAGTCTCTAATCGATTTATATCCCAACAGAAATACCTCTAAAGAAATTTCAGTTGAAATTGAGTTTGAAGGGGCTCAGCATGGTGCTGAGAATATGCGAAATGAGACCAACAAAACGAAAATTTTAAACGTTTTAGATGGTAGTAATACGCTTTCTGTAAAACGAACGAGCGGTGAGCCTAGTAAAAGAACGCTGACTATCAGGGGTGTGGAGTTAGCCAAAAATCCCGCAGGTTTTGATAAAGCTCTTAACGATTTCTTACCTAAGTTTGAATATATCCATACTAAACAATATTTTGATGAAGTAGCAAAGTATTCATCTAAAACTCCTGTAGGGATAATGCTTTCATCTGTTCTTGAAGAAATTCTTCAAGATGACCCCCAGTATCGAGCCTTTAGAAGCAAGTTTGACGAGCTATTCGATAATGAGGATTCAGCCGTGAAAGTAGAGTTTGACAAGCTCGGAAATAGTGTCAAAACGCACCTTGAAAAACAATTCGCAGAATGTACTAAGGTTAGTTTTGAGGTAACTAGCCCTGAATTTGACGATTTACTGAAAAACTTTCAAACTAGGGTCGATGATGGTGTTGAAACTTACGCCTCAGAAAAAGGCGACGGTATGCAACGAGCTTTGATGCTAGCAATAATTCAGGCTTATGCAGAGTATAGAAAAAATCGCGATGATGCAGGAAAGTCATTTCTTTTCTTTATAGATGAAGCTGAATTACATCTTCATCCAACAGCGCAGAGAAAGTTGAAAAATGTATTACTGGAGCTTTGTGAGGACCTAGACCAAGTTTTTATAAATACTCACTCCTCAGTATTTGTAGCAGACGAACATCCATCTCAAAAAATATTCAAAGTAGAAAAAGAAGACAGTATTACTAACTTTAAATCAGTAGACACTTTTGACAAACCATACGTAGTTTTTGAATTACTAGGGGGTAGCCCAGCAGATTTACTGTTGCCTCGTAACTTCGTCATTGTTGAAGGTCCCAGTGAAGTCGAACTTTTAACTAGAGTTATTCGTCGCTTCTACTCGGATAAGCCAACTATTCAAATTATTTCCGCTGAAGGTGATACTCACCAAGCAAAACGCTCAATTAATGCGATTAAGAAAGCTTTCAAACCTTTAGAGAAATCGATCTTTGAAGAGAAAATGGTAATACTATGTGATGCCCCAACAGACAAAGCAAAGGCAGGATTTGACGATTTTATAAAAAGTTTCAAAGCCTTTAACGATAGAGGTCAAATACAGGTTTTAGAGTATGGCTCTCTTGAGGAGTGCTATCCAGCTTATGAAGACTGGAAGCGCTCGGAACAGCAAGTATCAGAAATGGATGGCAAGAAAAAAACGAAGCTTGCAAAGCGTGTAGGTGATGAAATTACAAAAGAGCAATTCGAAACAGAAATGCCGATAATATTTAAAACTCTCTTAAGTGCTTGGGAACTGTCGTACTAAATGATCGGTTATAAAATCTGGTGGTGCCAATGGCACACCAGATTTTTACGTCGAAAAACAGTTTTAAGCTTCTTCTTGATTGTCCATTTCATCAATATACTCAAAAGCAAACTCTAGATATAAAATAATATTTAAAAATTCAACCTCTCCAAATAGGTAACAATATTTTACACCTCCTACTTATTCGATTGCCTTTTCAGAAAATATTTCGATAAAACTGTTACCACTCAAAAAGTCTTTAAATATACGGTGGTAACGATTTTCCATTTTTCGTAAGCGACATTATTTTCACCCCAAAAAGCATCGTTACACTGATCGTTGAAATGCTCCAGCCTTATCAAGGCCGAGTCTATGACCCTGCAATGGGGGCCGGTGGCTTCTTTGTGAGTAACGACAAGTTCATCGAAGCTCATGCCGCTGATAAACATTACAACGTTGCTGAACAGCGCAAACATATTTCTGTTTATGGCCAAGAAAGCAACCCAACTACTTGGAAACTGGCCGCCATGAACATGGCGATTCGTGGTATCGACTTTAACTTTGGCAAAAAGAACGCCGATACCTTCTTAGATGACCAACACCCCGACCTGCGTGCTGACTTTGTGATGGCCAATCCGCCGTTTAATATCAAAGACTGGTGGCACGCCAAACTGGAGGGCGATATTCGTTGGAAATATGGCACACCGCCGCAAGGTAATGCCAACTACGGTTGGATACAGCATATGCTGCACCACGTTAACGATAACGGCTCAATGGGCCTATTACTCGCTAATGGTTCTATGAGCTCGAACACCAACAACGAAGGTGAAATCCGTAAAGCTTTAATTGAGGCAGATCTAGTCGAGTGCATGGTGGCTTTACCCGGTCAGCTATTCACCAATACGCAAATCCCGGCCTGTATTTGGTTTTTAACCAAAAACAAGAAAGGCGGGACTTCTCCAAGTCAAAAAGGCAAGCGTGATCGCCGTGGTGAAACCTTGTTTATTGATGCTCGTAACCTCGGTTTTATGAAAGACAGAGTGCTGCGCGACTTTACCAATGATGATATTGCAAAAATTGCAGATGTTTTTCACGCTTGGCAATCGGGTACAGACTACCAGGATGAGAAAGGATTCTGCTTCAGCGCCAAGCTTGAAGACATGCAAAAGCATGATTATGTACTAACACCAGGACGCTATGTGGGCGCAGCCGATGCTGAGGAAGATAGTGAGCCTTTCCCAGAGAAAATGCAGCGATTAACCGCGCAATTAAAATCTCAGTTTGAAGAATCTGACCGATTAGAAAAGGCGATTAAGGATAATCTTGCGGGGATTGGTTATGAGCTCTAATAAAACCATATCAGAAATTGTCGATTTTAACCCTAAACGACCAATTAAGAAGGGAGAGATCAAGCCTTTCTTAGAAATGGCAGCCTTACCAGTCGACAGCCGAGATGTAAGCGAGCTCGGAGAGAGAGAGTTTAAAGGTGGAGGGGCAAAATTTAAAAATGGCGATACATTATTCGCACGAATTACGCCATGTCTCGAGAATGGAAAAACAGCAAAAGTAAACTGTTTAGACAAGGATGAGCATGGGCATGGCTCCACAGAGTTTATTGTCATGTCCGCCAAAGAACCAGAATACGATGAGGACTATGTTTATTACTTGACGAGGCATTCCGATTTTAGAGCTTATGCTCAGTCGCGCATGGAAGGAACATCTGGTCGGCAGCGTGTAGCCTGGCAGTCTCTAGCTGAGTTTGAGTTTGATTACCCAGATAGAGAGCTAAGAAAGGAAGCAGGTAAATTTCTAAAAGAAATTGACGATAAGATAGCTTTAAACAACAAAACCAGCCAAACCTTAGAACAAATTGCTCAAGCTCTATTCAAAAGCTGGTTTGTCGATTTTGATCCCGTCAAAGCCAAGATTGAAACCTTGGCACAAGGTGGTAGCGCTGCGGATGCCGAACTGGCTGCCATGAGTGCCATTTCTGCCAAAACCCTTGATGAGTTGCACGGTTTAAAAACCAACAATTTCGAGGCATTTAACAATCTTGCCCAAACCGCCGTCCTGTTTCCTGCTGCAATGCAAGACTCCGAACTTGGTGAGATACCAGAGGGGTGGGAAGTCAAGCAACTATCAGAAATCTGCCAAGTAATTAACGGCAGGGCATATAAAAACACCGAATTCAAAACTGAAGGCACTCCGATAGTCAGGATCCAGAACCTTTCAAATGGAGGAAAGACCGTCTATTCAGATTTAGAGTTACCACCTGAAAAGTACATTGATCGGGAAGACTTTATTTACGCTTGGTCTGCCACATTTGGCCCTCATATCTGGCGAGGTCCAAAAAGTATTTACCATTACCACATATGGAAAATGGAAGTAGATGAATCAGTAATAAGCCGGTATTTTTTGTATCTGAGCATGTTTAGAAAAACTGAGGCAATGAAAAATGCAGGCACCGGGTCGATATTCACCCATCTAACAAAAAAGATTATGGAATCTCAACATGTCTTAATTGGTGATCACGCTATTAACAAAAAATTCTCAGACATAATTGTTCCAATCTTCGATCAAATTAGCTCATTAAAAAATGAATCTACCCATCTTGCTGATATTAGAGATGCACTACTTCCAAAATTATTAACTGGTGATGGTTTAACCTCGGAGGTGGCGAATGTCTAATGAATATGCAGGCTTAGCCTCAGCCGTCGATAAATTTAAAGATGCTGTTAAAAAAGAGCTAGATAATAAAAATGGTGAATTTCACGAAGCAATAAATGACGAAGAGCCCATAACTTTCAAGGGGTTAGGGTCTGAGGGTGAAAGAAGCGAGTATTTAGTTGACCCTAGTGATGTTCTTTTTTGGCACGACCCAACTGCCTATTTAGATGAACTAGAGCGTTGGAAGGGTCAGAAAGTCTTGGATGAGCACCTGGAAACTCGAAAGTATTTAGATGACAGCGATCAATTAAACCCTTTCTCCCGCCTTGTTGAGGCAATAAAGCGTGGACGCGTCGCCCCATTCGTGGGTGCAGGTTTATCATATCCTTACAAATTGCCTTTATGGGGACAAGCTTTAGAACGGCTGATAACTAAGCTTGAAGGCGCTTCGAAGTCTGACCAAAGAGCGATGCTTCCGGCACTTCAATATCTTGAAAATGTGAAGGAACTACTAGACCAGTGGAAGTATCTAGAAGCGGCACAATTGATTTACGAAAACCATAAGACTCGGTTTGAGAGTTTTGTACTCAATACATTCGATGGTTCGAATGTGTTGGAATATTTTGGTGTCCTAGATTTATTACCCCAACTGAGCGATGGATGCATTATAACAACCAATTTTGACAATTTGATTGAGCGAGTATATACGGAAAAAAATCGATCCATCGAAGGCTATATGCATGGTACTCAGTCTCGGAATCAATTTGCATCGAAGCTAATACAAGGCGAACGCTGCATATTGAAATTACATGGGAATTATAGTGATCCCGAAACGTATATTTTTTCTAAATCACAGTATGACCAAGCTTACGGAGAAGAAAGCTTGGATTATACGAAGCCATTGGCAAAAGTTCTTCGTCAGATATTTGTCAGTCATTCTCTTTTGTTCCTTGGTTGTAGCTTAGAGACGGATAAAACATTAGAGCTTTTTATTGATGTTGTCAGTTCAGAAGCATTCGATATTCCTGCACATTTTGCGTTTTTACCGGATCCATCTAATCACCAGAAAAAGCTTGAGAAAGAAGACTTGTTAGCTAAAGCAAAAATTCACCCTATTTGGTATCAAGTTGCCATTGATGATTGCGGAACGCGAAATCACTCTCAATTGGAAGATTTGATTAAATTCGCAGTCGCTTGCGCGACCGGTAAAGCTAAGGTCTAGGAGTATAAAATGAACGAAGAGCAACTAGAAAATCTCTGCTTAGACTGGTTCCAAGAAGGTGGTTGGGATGTTTTGCATGGCCCTGATATTGCCCCAGATAGCGACAACCCACTTCGTAATGACTACGCGCAAGTGGCATTGGATGGCCAACTTAGGGCGGCATTTGAAACGATTAATAAACACCTTCCTGCCGTACAGATTGAGCATTGCTACGAGCAATTTAAAGCGATTGTTTTAAAACCTGAAAGTTTAGATTTAATCACCAACAACCGCGCATTTCATCGGTTGTTATTGGAAGGGGTGCCTGTTGAATACAAAAAAGACGACGGCGAACCAATTGCAGACCATGCATTTATCATTGATTTCGATAACCTAAACAACAACACCTTTTCAGTCGTCAATCAGTTCACGATTACAGGCACTAAACAGCCACGTCGGCCTGATGTCATTTGTTTTATCAACGGCTTACCGATTGCTGTACTTGAGCTGAAAAGCCCAAGCGATGAAAATGCCGATATTTGGGATGCCTTTAATCAGCTGCAAACTTATAAAGATGAAGTTTCAGACCTTTTCATCTTCAATGAGGCGTTAGTAGTCAGTGATGGTTACACCGCTCGGGTAGGCTCTCTAACTGCTAACCGAGAGCGTTTTATGCCTTGGCGCACCATTAAAAATGAAAACGACAAACCGCTACTGGAGTGGCAGCTAGAAACCATGGTTCGAGGTTTCTTTGATCGTGAGTTGCTTCTGGATTACATACGATTTTTTGTATTGTTTGAAACAGACGGTGAGACGATCATTAAAAAGATTGCTGGTTATCACCAGTTTCATGCCGTGCGTGAAGCGGTAAAAGCTACGGTAGTTGCGGCGCGACAAGTTAATGGTGTAAGCGAGAAGCGGGCAACCTATCCTGATGAGGTTGTACCTGGTAGTAAAAAAGCTGGAGTGGTTTGGCACACTCAAGGCAGCGGCAAAAGTATTTCAATGTGTTGCTATGCCGGAATGTTGCTTCAGCAAAAGGCCATGAATAACCCAACGCTGATTGTCGTAACCGATCGCAATGATCTTGATGGACAGCTCTATGCCACGTTCTGCAATGCAGTAGAGCTCTTAAAGCAAACACCTGTTCAAGCATCTGACCGAGATGCGTTAAGGCAGTTATTAGCTGAAAGAGAATCCGGCGGTATCATTTTTACCACAGTACAAAAGTTTGCCCTGCTTGATGACGAGAAACATCATCCAATTCTCAATGACCGCCACAATATTGTTGTTATCTCAGATGAGGCACACCGAAGCCAATATGGCCTGAAAGCCACTCTAAGTGCGGATGGCCAATATAAGTTTGGTTATGCTAAGCATATGCGCGATGCCCTACCATCTGCTTCTTTTATTGGTTTTACTGGCACACCAATTTCGCAAGAAGACAAAGACACTCGAGCCGTTTTTGGTGGCTATGTGTCCATCTACGACATTCAAGATGCAGTAGATGATGGCGCAACTGTTCCTATTTATTATGAGTCACGCTTGGCAAAGCTTGATTTGAACCATGCTGAAATCGCTGAGTTGTCCGAGCAAGTTGATGAAGTGGTCGAGGATGAAGAGGACGTCAGCAACCGTGAGAAAACTAAGGGCGAATGGAGCCGTCTTGAAAAGCTTGTTGGTGCGACACCTAGATTAAGCCAAGTTGCGGCTGACTTGATCGAGCACTTTGAGACACGCAATGCCACTATGGATGGTAAAGCCATGATAGTAGCCATGAGTCGTGATATCTGTGCGCATCTCTACAATGAGATTATTGCTCTGCGCCCAGAATGGCATTCGGATGCTCCTGAAAAAGGGGCGATTAAGATTGTGATGACAGGGTCAGCTTCGGATAAGCCACTTCTGCAACCCCATATCTATAACAAAAAAACTAAAAAACGCTTAGAAAAGCGCTTTAAAGATATGAATGATCCTCTGAAGTTGGTCATTGTCAGGGACATGTGGTTAACGGGGTTTGATGCGCCTTGTTGTAACACTATGTACGTGGATAAACCGATGAAAGGCCATAACTTGATGCAGGCAATTGCTCGGGTTAACCGCGTGTTTAAAAATAAACCTGGCGGTCTAGTCGTTGATTATATCGGAATAGCCAATGAACTTAAGCAAGCATTAAAAACCTATACAGACTCTAAAGGTAAAGGCGAGCCAACACTCAATGCAGAAGAAGCGTTTTCTATTCTTTTAGAAAAAATTGATGCTATTCGTGGGATGTTCGGGAAAACACCAAAATCCGGTGGTTTGGACATATCGGGTTATGAAACACAAGCGCACAAACTCTTGGTGCCTGCCGCTAACTATGTACTCGGCTTGGAGGATGGTAAAAAGCGTTTCTTAGACTTAGTGTTGGCGGCGACGAAATCTTACTCACTATGTAGTACTTTGGATGAGGCTAAAGAGTTACGAAAAGAAATTGCGTTTTACTCAGCCATTAAGGCCGCTATTAGCAAGTTTACCAGCGTTGATAAAAAGCGTACTCAGGAAGATAAGAACTCGGCACTGAAACAGATTCTAGATAACGCAGTGATCGCCGAAGGCGTTGCTGACGTCTTCGCACTTTGTGGCTTGGACAAGCCCAATATTGGTTTGCTATCGGATGAGTTTTTAGAAGACGTGCGACAGATGCCGGAGCGCAACCTCGCCGTTGAGTTACTTGAAAAACTACTCAAGGATGACATTAAAGCGAAAACACGTAATAACGTTGTGCAAGAGAAGAAATACGCAGACCGCTTGCAAGAAACGCTTAGAAAGTACAATAACCGCGCCATTGAAACAGCTCAGGTAATTGAAGAGCTCATTCAAATGGCCAAAGAGTTTCAGGAAGAAATGATGCGCGAGGCTGAACTGGGGTTAAATCCAGATGAGATCGCGTTTTATGATGCTCTAGCCAACAACGAAAGCGCAGTACGTGAACTTGGTGATGAGATCCTTAAAAAGATTGCCGTCGAAATCACAGACAAACTCAGAAAATCGACCACGGTTGATTGGCAAGTTCGTGACAGTGTCCGAGCTAAATTAAAAATACTCGTGCGCCGCACTTTACAGCGTTACAAATATCCACCTGACAAAGCCGCTGAAGCAGTAGAGCTTGTGTTAAAGCAAGCAGAGTCATTGTCAAACTCATGGAGTAAGGCATGACGATAGTCAATAGTAAGGAGTTCATTAAAGAGGTAAAACGGACTCCTCAGAATTTCTACATTATTCACTATTCTTGCCAAAGCTTGAATGATGATAACGATGGCTTATCTCCTCGAATTACGTCGATTGCGATACTGCACTTGTCTACAGACCAGACAGTGAGTTTTTCTATTCATGCAATTGCTGAAGAACTTGGTATTAGTCGAGACAATATCCATCAACGTCTCGACGATATTGAGCTTGCCTTACTTAGTAAATTTAATGATTTTGTCCGTGATCGTCGAGATAGATACTGGATTCACTGGAATATGCGTAATCTCACTTACGGTTTCGAACATTTAGAACATCGATATCGAGTGCTTGGTAAAACCGATATGGCAGTAATTCCTGTTGAACGACGAATCAATCTCAATGATATTTTGTCTGACCGTTATGGTAGCGGCTACGTTGCAGATCCTCGGTTAAAGTCATTGATGAATTTAAATGGTGGTATCCATCGGCACTTTTTAACTGGTGCGGAAGAAGTAGAAGCTTTCAAGAGTAATGAATTTATCAAAATGCATAACTCTACGCTGTGTAAGACTGGATTTTACAGGAAAGTAATCGATAAGTTGGCCCAAGGAAAACTTAAAACGAACTCAAAGGGTATGGGGGTTCTCATTGATAGGCTTTTTGAAAGCCGGTTGGCTAAGACAATTGCATTGGCTAGTGCATTAATTTCGGTGCCCATCTCTGTTTACCAAGGCTTTATTTGGCTAACAACATGACGGGGCGGTGTTTTATGGTCAGGGAGGATTACTCATGCCAAAACTAAAAGGTTCTGAAATTAGAACAATAGACAAAATTTTCGAAATGACAGATGGCTACCTGTTAGATTTTTCAGATAGGACAATGGCTGAGTATTTTGAAGACGAGTTGAGCATTGATATTACTCAAGAAAAGTACCAGATTAATGGGGGCTCAAAGGCTAAACGTTTAAGAGCTTTTATTGAGCTAGAGGATGGTTACTTGGTTGGTCAAGTACTCAGAAAACTTTGGCAGTATAAATGTGATTACAAGCCTGAAGACCCGCAGGAAAAGGAAAAACTGTTTGAAATTTTAGCCAAAATTGAAACCGGTGTTAGTGCTTCAGTTTTAGCAACGCTTTCAACCAAAGCTGAAGTTTTGAATATGGATACGGTATCTAGGGACCTTGATAGAGCTCTGGAAAGCGCCTTTCGTGATCCGGAAAGTGCAGTCACATCGGCTTGTTCTACGCTAGAGAGTGTGTGCCGCTCGATCATAATTGAACTTGGCTTTGAACTCCCTAAGAAGAAAGATATTAAGGGATTGTTTGACTCAGTAAAGCGACCACTAGGGTTGTCTCCTGGTGAAATTAATGTAAATCCAGAAATTGCTGATGACGTAAGAAAGGTTCTATCTGGATTGGCAACCATTGTTGAAGGTATCGGGGCTCTGCGAACACATGGTGGTGATGCTCATGGTCGAGAGCGGGGTTACACCCGACTAGATGCCCGTATAGCCAAGTTAGCTATTCACTCAGCAAGTACCGCAGCGTTATTTCTAATTGAAACATGGCAACTAAAGTATCCATCAAAAGAACTCGTAAAACATTAATAGCAGGCTGTTAACCTCTTAGTGGCCTGAAAATGACATGGCAGTTTGATGCAAGATTCTTGAAGCTATCGAACTAAACAACTCTGTTTAAACCTTCACACTACCGTGTCGGAGGTTCACTATGTTCAAAAACCTATTTTTTCAAACCAAAGCACTTCCAGAGCTGTCATCGCAACTGGATATAGAAATTCCACGCTATCCGCCATTTCTGAAGGGGTTGCCAGCTGCGTCACCTGAAGATTTGCAGTCCACACAAGACGAGCTAATTGCCAAACTGCGCCAGGTACTTGGCTTTAATCAGCGTGAGTTTCAAAGGCTGATTCAGCCCTGCATTGATCATCTGGCGTCCTATGTTCACTTGTTGCCAGCCTCTGAGCATCATCATCACAGTGGTGCTGGTGGTTTATTACGCCATTCGTTGGAAGTTGCTTTTTGGGCGGCACAAGCAGCGGAAGGGATCATCTTTGTTGCAAGTGGTACACCTGTTGAGAAAAAAGAGCTAGAGCCAAGGTGGCGTGTTGCGGCGGCTCTTGGCGGTTTGTTCCATGATATTGGTAAGCCTGTTTCAGACCTGTCCATCACAGACGAAGATGGACGCTATCAGTGGAACCCATTTTTAGAAACCTTATCCCAGTGGACCACTAATAACAGCATTGAACGCTATTTCATTCGCTGGCGCGACGGACGGTGCAAGCGGCACGAGCAATTCTCAATTCTGGTGTTAAATCGGGTGATGACACCTGAGTTGCTCGCCTGGTTAACCCAGCCGGGGCCTGAGATTTTGCAAGCCATGTTGGAAGCAATTGGCAATACCGATCCCGAGCATGTCCTGTCTAAATTGGTCATTGAAGCCGACCAAACCAGTGTCCAGCGAGACCTTAAAGCTCAACGAATTTCCGTTGACGACAATGCCCTTGGTGTCCCAGTTGAACGCTATCTACTTGATGCCATGAGGCGATTACTTGCCAGTTCGCAATGGCTGGTCAATCAGCGAGATGCCAGAGTTTGGATACGAAAATCGAATCAATCAACCCATCTTTACCTGGTTTGGAAAAGCGCGGCTAAGGACATCATTGAGCTGTTGGCTAAAGACAAGATACCTGGCATTCCAAGAGATCCCGATACCCTTGCGGACATCCTTATTGAGCGAGGATTGGCCACTAAATCCGCCTCAAATGAGCGATATGAAAGCCTTGCCCCTGAAGTGCTGATCAAAGACGACAAGCCAATCTGGTTAGCTATGCTACATATAGTTGAGGCCGATTTATTGTTCAGCTCGAATGTACCAAGTAGCGTGAGACTGTTTAGCAAATCTGAGTGGGAAGCAACACAGCAAACACAAGCAGAGCCACAGAGTCGCTCCAGTGAACATTCAGACTTGCCTGAAGCGTCATCATCAATCGAAGTAAGTAATTCGGCTGAGTCGCCATCGTCAAAATCGTCCGACCAAGATGATGAACTTCGTCTTGCCAGTGATGTTAATCACCTTCAGGCAACTGAAAATGCTCCAGGTGATGGATGTGAAAAGCCTAACGATTCAAACGATGCTGCAATCGCGAATAACGCAAACCAGCACGATGCAGATTCATTGAATCTCCCTGAATCATTGGCGTGGCTCCCAGAGGCCAGCAGTGCGTTGATTATGGTTGGTGAACAGCTTCTGATCCGCTATCCCGATGCCGTAAGACATTGGTGTTCTCCCCGAAAACTGCTTGCTGAACTCAGTCGGTTAGATTGGCTTGAACTAGATCCGGCAAACCCGACGCGTAAAGCCAGAACTGTGACTACAAATGATGGAGTTCAGGAGCAAGGGTTACTGCTGAAGGTATCGATTTCTAAAGGGCTAACTGCACTGATAGACCTTTCCAAACAAGACGCAGAATCAGTGACAGCAATTCAGAACAAAGAGGCTTCACAGCGTCCGAGTCGAATTAATATAACCAATGCCCAAGCAAAAGAGCCCGCCACAAGAGCGGAGCGTAAGCAAAAGCCGATTGCGGCCAATGCGAACTCAAGTACAGACCCCAAACACGCGCAGCGGCAACAGATGGTTAGTTTTGTGAAAGATTTGCCCATCTTACTGACCGATGGCGATTACCCAGACGTGGATCATAGTGCCGATGGTATTCGCGTCACGATTCAAACCTTACGCCAAGTCGCCAATGAGCATGGTATTCCAGCCGGGCAATTGCTTCGGGGGATCTCGGCCAGTGACCAATGCCAGTTTGATGAGGGGGAAACGGTTTTGTTTACCGCTCACGCTAAACGTTAATCCTTTTGAAATTAAGCGATTGCAAACGGTTATTTTGCGGAGCATGAATGAAAGAAAACGCATACGAGATGCCTTGGCGCACGAACTATGAAGCCATGGCAGCAGCAGGCTGGCTGGTTGGTGCAACTGGGGCAATTGCCGCAGAAATGCTGACTGAGCTACCACCTGAGCCATTTTGGTGGATGACAGGGATTTCCTCGGGCATGGCGTTGTACCGCCTGCCTGAGGCTTACCGTCTTCATAAGTTACAGAAGGGACTAAAAGGCAAACCATTGGCTTTTATGGAGCTGTCGCATTTACAAAAGGTGATGGCAAAACATCCTGATGAATTGTGGTTAGGGTATGGCTTTGAGTGGGACCAACGTCATGCTCAACGCGCTTATGAAATCTTAAAGCGGGATAAGCAAACCTTGCTTAACCAAGGTCACGGCAAACAAATGGGTTCAACCTGGATTCATGGTGTTGAGCCCAAAGAAGAAGATGTGTACCAGCCAGTTGGTCACACAGAAGGCCATACCTTAATTGTCGGCACAACCGGTGCCGGAAAAACCCGATGCTTTGATGCGATGATCACTCAGGCCATTTTGCGTAATGAAGCCGTGATTATTATTGACCCCAAGGGAGACAAGGAACTTAAGGATAATGCGCAGCGAGCCTGTATTGCCGCCGGTAGTCCTGAGCGCTTTGTGTATTTTCATCCGGGTTTTCCTGAGCATTCAGTACGTCTTAATCCCTTGAGGAACTTTAACCGGGGTACTGAAATTGCCAGCCGTATTGCGGCACTAATCCCATCTGAAACCGGTGCTGATCCATTTAAAGCCTTTGGCCAAATGGCACTGAATAACATCGTGCAAGGTTTGTTGCTTACGTCACAACGTCCTGATCTGAAAACACTGAGGCGTTTTTTGGAAGGTGGCCCAGAAGGCTTGGTAGTAAAAGCCGTCACAGCCTGGGGGGAGCAGGTGTATCCCAATTTTAGTGTGGAGATCAAGCGCTTTACCGAAAAGGCCAATACCTTGGCTAAACAAGCCATGGCGATGCTACTTTTCTACTACGAACGCATTCAGCCCGTTGCCGCCAATACTGATTTGGAGGGCCTTTTGAGTATGTTTGAGCATGACAGAACCCACTATTCAAAGATGGTGGCCTCATTGATGCCGGTGCTCAATATGCTCACATCAAGTGAACTAGGCCCACTGCTATCACCGATTGCAAACGATGTGGATGACAGCCGGTTAATTACGGATTCTGGCCGTATTATCAACAATGCCCAAGTGGCCTATATCGGGTTGGATTCATTGACCGACGCCATGGTTGGCAGCGCCATTGGTTCGTTGCTTTTATCCGATCTCACCGCCGTGGCCGGTGACCGCTATAACTATGGTGTTGAAAATCGTCCCGTAAATATCTTCATCGATGAGGCTGCTGAAGTCGTCAACGATCCCTTCATTCAACTGCTCAACAAAGGCCGTGGCGCAAAAATGCGTTGTGTGATTGCTACTCAGACCTTTGCTGATTTTGCAGCTCGTACAGGCAGCGAAGCTAAGGCCCGTCAGGTGTTAGGTAACATCAACAACCTGATAGCTCTTCGGGTGATGGATGCCGAAACGCAGCAGTACATTACCGACAATCTGCCTAAGACTCGGTTGCAGTACATCATGCAAACTCAAGGTATGTCGTCCAACTCGGACAGCCCCGCGTTGTTTACCGGCAATCATGGTGAACGCTTGATGGAGGAAGAAGGCGATATGTTTCCACCGCAGTTATTAGGCCAGCTCCCCAACCTGGAGTACATCGCCAAGCTTTCAGGCGGCCGCGTGATCAAAGGCCGCATTCCTATTTTAACCAGCTCTACACAGGCAGCATAAGGAGTCTGTATGCATCATTCTGTCTGTCTTAAAATGACAACAATTACCAGTAAAGAAATGCTCGCTCAGTGCCAGCAACATAACCCCCAGTTCAAGGAAACTTTAAGGCTGCTTGAAACCGACTGGCCTCATGCTTTGGCCTCAGTGCACTGTTTGGCGGACTATTTAACAGATGCGCTCACTTTAGATGGCCATTCCATCTTTGATTTGTGCCTTTGTAATGGTTTGGGCAGTTATGACGAAGTCAGTTGTGATGATGACAGTATCCGACTGTGGCATTTCATTGAGGCACTGACCTGGACTGCCGCCAGTGCTTTAACGGGGGTTCGGCTGCGTGATCCTGACCATTTCGAGTGGGCTGCCGTAGATGGTGTGTATTTCTACTCCTGGATTCGTAATCGTCAAAATCGGATGGCGTATTTGGCTGAAGGACGTATTGATGTGCGTTATGTCAGTGGCCATACATCGACAAAGCGGCTTCAACAAGTAATTAAAGCCCGGATTATGACGCCAACCGTTGCAGCCATGCTGGCGCGAGTTGAAGAGGATGTTTGGCATGAGCAAGCATAAGTCGGTTTGGCTGCTGTGTCTGGCGCTGATGCTGGAGATTATTGCCATTGGCGTGTTAGTGCCCGGTGATTGGACTGGCCGGGTTATTAGTAAAGAGAAACAGATGATCCAAAATCAATTGGGCGCTCAAACAAGCTATTGGATTGGTCAAACTAGCCATGGCTGGTATCAATCATGGGTTGTAGATACGCAGATGGAGCAATCTGTGCGTGATTTTCTAATCCCCACTGAAGAGCAGCGACTGCGCTCTAAAGGGATGGAGAACATGGGCGGCTTTTGGTTTGTGTGGGTAGAAGACCGTATTCAGGCATTTTTTGATGTGCTGTACCAAGTGTTCACTCGATTTGCTTTGTTGATGGTCTGGTTGCCCTTTGCCCTTATTCTCATGTTACCGGCGCTGTGGGACGGCTTGATGACCTGGAAGATTAAGAAGACAACCTTTGATTTTTCTAGCCCTATTATTCACCGCTACAGCATGATAATTCTGGGCTCAGGCGTCATTTTGCTGTTTATGGGATTGTTCGCCCCGCTGGCTATTCCACCGGTGGTACTACCGTCGCTGATCATCGGCTTGGCATTGATGGCAGGGTTGGCGTTAAGCCACTTGCAGAAGAAGATATGAGGCCAGTTAGGCCTCATCTTGTAGAGCTAAAACCTTACGCCTACGGTATTGCCGTTCTCGTCTTCAGCTGGCAAATGATAAGTATCAATAAGGTGACCTTGAAGCCAAATATATTGCGGCATCCAAAACGAGTACTGTCGTATAAGAGCCAATACTTCTTTCAGCGGTTTGTTTGCATGAGGCTCGGCAAGACGAAAGTACATGAATGAGCAATCATCTCGAAAGTACTCCTGAAGCTCTGAATCCGATAGCGTTTCTTTTAGAGGCCTGTTTTGTTCGTCGTCCTCATCAGGGGAGTTGGCATAAATTTCAAATAGCTGCTTTTCAGTGAGCATCTCCAAGAAGTGGTCTTCAATTAAAACCCCATCACTGGTATCGACATCCATACCATCTTTGACATCAAAAGCCATGACACATCCAGAAGATAACGCCACTTCTGATGGTTTAAGTAAGTCATTAGCTTGCACAACTTGATGCCAATGATTAAAACCAGCAGATACTGCAACTTCATCGAGTGCTTGAGTGTGTGGAATAGATTTTTCACGTTTAAGCTTTCGTGCTTTTTGCTTTAAACGTTCAACCGAGGCAGAGGAAATGATTTTAGTAATTTGCATTGAGTTTCTCCTATTAGCGAATACGGTGCCCACTGCCGAGGTCGCAGAAAAAACCTAAGCAAAAAATAAATTTTGGGTAAGCGGATTAAATGGTTGATCTTACCTTTGCATGAGAGTGAGACAGACCGGCATCTCATCGGATTATCTGGTTGATGCTTCACCTACTGCTGGTGCATGTTTCCTTCGCTAATTCCAGCAA